>Ga0209191_1000087_pt1 | contig 70654 bp, 66 predicted proteins | sample S_130626_EF_Meta_FD_187320 | JGI IMG/M metagenome (GOLD analysis project Ga0209191, IMG submission 187320) | Freshwater microbial communities from Lake Simoncouche, Canada to study carbon cycling - S_130626_EF_MetaG (SPAdes) (version 2) | ecosystem: Environmental > Aquatic > Freshwater > Lake ...
TGCAGAGAAAACGCGATGCACTCTCAACCATGTTCTACGCCTTCTCGGTCGCGAGTATTTTCTGGGCGATCACGATGAGCTTTCAACAGGTGACGCCGATTGATTTTTCTAGGTCACTAAACCTCACAGAGAATCTAAGTGCAATCAATCTGCCAACCTGGGGATTGCTTTTGTTTGTCATGCTGTTTGGCTCGTTTGTGCCGATGTTGCTAACTTTTTCCGCCATGCGTCATCTCTCTGCAAGCGCCGTAGGAATAGCAAGCACCTCAGAAACGGTTTTTGCTTTTGTGTTTGGCTACCTGTGGTTGAGTCAATTGATTGATCTGTCTCAGGCAATCGGTGGAGTTCTCGTGATCATCGGAATCGTTGTGGCACAAACCGCTAGAAGCAACACTGGCAACAGCAAAATTGGAGAAGCATCAATCGACCAGAAAGACGCAAATGATTAAGAACAACAGTTGGGCAATGATCGCCACGGTTTCGGTTGTGGCAGCCCTGGCTTCTGTTATCGGCCTATTGAACCCAAACAATTGCCTCGAGTCGGCTCAGGCTGAGGGTTGGACATCTTGCGAGGCCATAGCCCAGCAACAGGGTTACCTGTTCTGGGGACTCTTGGCTTTGAGCGCATTCGGCTTTGGCGTATCGCTGACCAAAAGGGCCATGAAAAAAGCTCGATAACCCTTCGGCTAGGCTCTAAATCAAGCCGAATACCGAAGGAAACCGCATTGCCCACGCCAGAGAGTGCAAAGATGCACGAGGTCACCGGAGACCTGCGTGAAGCGGTATTTGAATACGCCAGAACGAGACTCAGTTACTCGCCGCCTCCCCTAGATTCGCCAAAAGCCGAGGCTGAACTTCAAACCCTTGCTGGCCAAACCATTTCTGAATCGGGCATGGGCGGCAGCGCAGCCCTAACCCTCTTTGGCGAAGTCTTAGCGCCCTCGACCATCAGCACTGATCACCCTGGCTACCTCTCGTTCATTCCCTCGGCACCGACCGAAGCATCAAAACTGTTCGACCTAATCGTTTCTGCCTCTGCAATCTATGGCGGTTCATGGATGGAAGGCGCCGGTGCTGTCTATGCCGAGAACCAAGTGATCGAGTGGCTGGTTCGCGAAACCGGCTTGCCGAAATCGGCCGGTGGAGTCTTTGTGCAGGGCGGCACAATCGGAAACCTTTCGGCTCTTGTCGCCGCACGTTTTTACGCCGAAAAGAATGGCGGCAGAAAGTCATCACGCTGGGCATTTATCTGCAGCAGCGAGGCGCACTCGAGCTTGAAGACCGCTGCACGAGTAATGGATGTCGACATAATCGCAGCGCAGGTCAACGCCGAAGGCCAACTAACCGGCGAAGCCGTTGAGCAGGCCCTTAGTAATGCCAAAGACGTTGATGTCTTTGCAATCGTTGCAACTTCGGGAACCACAAATTTTGGAATAGTTGATCGCCTTGACGAAGTCGGTCAAGTTGCAAAACAAAATCAGATTTGGTTTCACGTTGATGGCGCCTATGGATTGGCCGGAATTCTGGCGCCGAGCACGCGCAAACTCTTTGCCGGTGTCGAACTAGCAGACAGCTTTATCGTCGACCCACACAAGTGGCTCTTCGCTCCTTTCGATGCATGTGCTTTGGTTTATCGAGATCCTGAAATTGGTAGGCTCGCTCACACCCAGCACGGTGAATATCTCGAAACCCTAACCGAATCTGGCGAGTGGAATCCGAGCGACTACGCAATCAACCTCACGCGTCGACCACGTGGACTGCCGCTTTGGTTTTCGCTCGCGACCCACGGCGTTGCTGCATATCGTGAGGCGGTTGAAACCAACTGCCAGCTGGCTCGCGAGGCGGCAGAGCTGATTCGCCAACGCGACGATCTCGAGCTAGTTCGAGAACCAATGCTCAGCGTCGTCGTCTTCAAAAAGAAAAACTGGAAGCAGGCAGACTACGACCGCTGGAGCGCGAAACTGCTCGAAGACCAGATTGCATTCGTGGTGCCGAGCTCTCACGCGGGCGAGCCAAACCTGAGGTTCGCAATCGTGAACCCAACCACCACGATCGAGACCATCCGTGAAATTCTCGACCGAATTGACAGGGACTAGCCCGTGAAGCTAACCGTTGCCGCAGCCCTGCCGAGCCTGAGTCGGGTCAAACCAGCCGAACGTCAGCCGCTGCGCGTGGCTCTGGTTCAGACCAAATGGCATGCCGACGAAGCCGAACACCTTGGCGTCTTGGCCGATGGCATTGCGGCCGCAGCCAAGGCCGGGGCCAAGATCGTGTTCTTACCAGAGCTAACCCTCAGTCGATACATGGCAGACACCAAGCCCGACTTCACCCCCAACTCTCTTGCCGAATCGCTCGATGACGGCCCGACCTATCGATTTGCCGCCAAGGTTGCCGCCGAAAACGACATCTTCGTGCACATCTCGCTATACGAACATCAGCCAATGCAGGATGGTCGCGGGCTGAACGTCGCAATTGTCGTTGACCCCGCAGGTCGAATAGTTGCGCGCACCCCGAAGCTTCACATTCCGGTCACCGCCGGTTACTACGAAGACGAATATTTTGCGCACGGGCCCAGCGATGGCGAGCCGTATCCGGTTTATGAATTTGATTTCGATGGCACGATCGCGCAGATTGGTTTGCCAACCTGCTGGGATGAGTGGTTCGCCGAGGTGGTTCGCAACTATTCGCTTCGCGGTGCAGAGGTACTCGCCTATCCAACGGCAATCGGCAGCGAACCCGATCACCCTAACTTTGACACTGAGCCGCTTTGGCGTCAGGTGATAGTCGGCAACGCAATCGGCAACGGAACTTTCATGATTGTGCCAAACCGCTATGGCAACGAAGGAGCAATAACTTTTTACGGAAGCAGTTTCATTTGCGACCCGTTCGGGCGAATTCTTGCGCAGGCAGCTCGCGAGGGCGATGAGGTATTGGTTGCCGATCTCGATCTCGATCAGCGTCGCGACTGGCTCGACCTGTTTCCGTTCTTGGCAACGCGTCGACCTGACACCTACGACATGCTCGTCGAACCTGTGGTAAATCCTCGCGCCGAAAACGGTGAAGGCGAAGATGGCGGCATCGCGGGAGTCAGTTACTGATGACTTGGCAAATGCCAGCCGAATGGCAGCCGCACGAATGCACCTGGATGGGTTGGCCGGCAAAAGACTACGAAGACGACCCGAGTGAGAACGCGCGTGCATTTGCGGCCTGGGCTGCAGTTGCCAACGCTGTGGTTCGATTCGAACCAGTGAAGATGCTGATTGAGCCTGACGATGTTGCTGCAGCAAAGGTGCTGCTAGACGACCGAGTCGAGTTGATTGAGGCCTCGCTCGACGACGGCTGGCTGCGAGACACCGGGCCGAGCTTCGTCAAGAACCCTGCCGGCCAAGTTGCCGCGGTCGACTGGGTTTTCAACGGTTGGGGTGCCACGAGTTGGGCCATCTGGGCCAAAGACCAACACGTGGCAACGCAGATCGGCTCATTTGCAGGGGTCGAGTCGGTCTCGAGCAGGCTTATCAATGAGGGTGGCGGCATCCATGTTGATGGTCAGGGCAACGTGATGATGACCGAAACCGTTCAGCTCGGTGAGGGTCGAAACTCCTCTTGGACCCGCGAAGAGGTAGAAAGCGAAATTCACGAAAAACTCGGCACCAGGCGAGCAATTTGGATTCGCCGCGGTCTCACCCGCGACTACGGCGCATTCGGAACTCGTGGTCACATCGACATAGTCGCCTGTTTCGCCCCCGGCAACAAGATTCTCTTTCACGATCAGCAAGACGAATCGCACCCCGACTTCTCTGTGAGTCACGAAGTGAAGCGCACGCTCGAAGAGGTCGGTGGTTTCGAGCTCGTTGCGGTGCCAGCACCAAAAGTTCTCAAAGACGGTCACGGATGGGTCGACTATTCGTATATCAATCACTATCTGGTCAACGGTGGTGTGATTCTTTGTTCGTTCGATGATGAGAACGATATGAAAGCGAAGGCGATTCTAGAATCGTGCTATCCAGATCGCGAAGTAGTGCTCGTCGATGCCAGGCCAATTTTTTCTCGCGGTGGCGGAATTCACTGCATAACGCAACAGCAACCGACTTCAAACTAAGGAAGCAAATGGCACAAACAGTTCTGCACGGCGAGCACGTCAAACTTGGCGCGAGCTTCACCGATTTCGGCGGCTGGGACATGCCGGTGCGTTACAGCAGCGATCTTGCCGAGCACCACGCAGTCAGAAATGCAGCCGGAATGTTTGACATTTCGCATATGGCCGAAATCTTTGTTACGGGTGATGACGCAACCGCGTTCTTGGATTACGCGCTCATCGGCATGGCCTCTGAAATTGCACTCGGCCGAGCCAAGTACTCGATGATATGTAACCAAGACGGCGGAATCATCGATGACCTGATTGTCTATCGACTCGCTTCAGAAAATTTTCTGGTAATCGCAAATGCGTCAAACCGCAACGCGGTTGTCGACGCCCTGCACGATCGCAAATCGAGTTTCGAGGCTTCGGTCGAGGATCAGAGCGACGATTGGGCACTGATTGCCATCCAGGGGCCAAAAGCTACTGCCATTCTTCAAAAACTAACCGATGCCGCACTGGCCGAACTCAAGTACTACTCAATTGCTGCCGGCACCGTTGCCGGCTCGAGTGCATACCTTTGCCGCACCGGCTACACCGGCGAAGACGGGTTCGAGGTGTTGGTTTCAGCCGAGCAAGCTGCCAAGGTCTGGAAGGAAATTCTCAATGCGGGAGCCGAAGACGGCCTAATTGCCGCCGGCCTAGCCTGCCGAGACACCCTGAGGCTTGAGGCTGGCATGCCGCTCTACGGGCACGAGCTCGACGAGCGCCACACCCCGATTGACGCAGGCATGGCCAAGGTCATTCGCTTCGACGAGGGGCACGACTTTGTCGGCCGCGAAGCCCTAGAAAAGATTGCCGAGCCGAGAGAGCGACTAATCGCTCTCGTCGGTGAGGGCAAACGCGCCGCCCGAGCCGATTACGAGCTCAAGCACCCGTCAACGGGCGAAACCATCGGGGTGGTTACCTCTGGCGCGCTGTCGCCAACCCTCGGCCACCCGGTAGCAATGGCATACATTCGTGATGGGAATTTTGGCGTGGGTGACACGATTAGTCTTGACGTGCGGGGTAACTTAGAGCGCTACAAAATCGTGAAATTGCCGTTTTATAAGAGAGAGCACTAGCCGAGCATGTCGAATCCAACCGATCTTCACTACACAAAAGAACACGAGTGGCTCAAGGTTGAGGGCGATGTGGCAACAATCGGAATCACTGCTTACGCGGCTGAAAAACTTGGTGACGTTGTCTTCGTAGACCTGCCGAAGGTCGGTGCGCGCACCACATACATGAAGATTTGTGGCGAGATCGAATCGACCAAGTCTGTTGGCGAGCTTTACTCTCCGGTCGATGGCGAAGTTGTCGAAGTCAACTCTGCCGTAACAGCTGCGCCCGAGTTAGTTAACCAGGATGCCTTTGGTGCTGGCTGGTTAATCAAGGTACGTTTCGATGCGCTGCCAGAGTTGCTATCGGCTGCCGACTACGACGCATTCACCGGCGAGTAATTCAAAGATGGCTCTCGAACACGAAAAATTTCAGTATCGCCACATCGGCACCTCAAGCGCAGACCAGAAGGTCATGCTCGAATCCCTTGGCTATGAGACTCTCGATGCACTGCTAAGCGCTGCCGTTCCTGAAGTAATTCGCTTTCGAGGCGACAGCACTCTAGACCCAGCGCGAACCGAAGCCGAGTCGCTTGCCGAGCTTCGCGCGATTGCAGCCAAGAACCGCGTGACCACTTCGATGATCGGTCTCGGCTACTACGGCACGCACACGCCAACCGTTATCAAGCGCAACGTTCTCGAGAACCCGTCTTGGTACACCGCCTATACGCCTTACCAGCCTGAGATTTCGCAGGGCCGACTAGAAGCGCTGATCAACTTTCAGACCATGGTCACCGACCTCACCGGCATGAAGACTTCGAACGCCTCGATGCTCGACGAGAGCACGGCCGCGGTTGAGGCAATGATGATTGCCAAGCGCTCAGCCAGCAACGAGTCAAACGTTTTTCTCGTCGACAACGACACTTTTCCGCAGACCAAAGCGCTTCTAGAACACCGCTCTAAGCCGCTCGATATCGAAATCAAGTACTTCAACAACGCCACGGATGCCGCCGGGCTTGGCGAGCACTTCGGCTCGCTGCTCCAGTATCCGGGAGCCAGTGGCCGCATAGTCTCACTCAAGCCCGTTATTGAACTGACCAAGGCACAGGGTGGAATCAGCGTTGTCGCGGCAGACTTGCTCGCGCTCACATTGCTCGAGTCTCCTGGTGAACAGGGTGCAGATGTAGTTGTCGGCACCACCCAGCGCTTCGGCGTGCCGATGGGTTTCGGTGGCCCACACGCGGGATACCTCGCAGTGCGTAACGACCTCGAACGCTCAATGCCGGGTCGCCTGGTTGGCGTTTCGGTTGATGCAGATGGAGCACCGGCTTATCGACTAACTCTGCAGACGCGCGAGCAGCACATTCGTCGCGAACGTGCCACTTCAAACATTTGCACCGCTCAGGTTTTACTAGCGGTCATGGCCGGCATGTATGCCGTCTATCACGGTCCAGCCGGATTGAAAGCGATCGCTACCGAGGTGCACTCAAAGACCTCTCGTCTCGCCAAGGCTCTCTCGGCCGCCGGCATCAAGGTAAAGCACTCAGACTTCTTTGACACTCTCGAGCTCTGCGATGTCGATGCAAACAAGTTATTTGCATCAGCCCGCGAGAAGAACATCACAGTGTTGATTCGCGATGCAAACTGTCTACAGCTTTCGCTAGACGAAACCACAAGCGAGAAGAACCTTGACGACCTTGCCGAAGTGTTTGGCGTATCTATTGTGTCAGGCTCGAGTTCACACCTCGATGCATTCTCTCGCAAAACTGATTACCTGACCCACCCGGTTTTCAATACTCACCACAGCGAAACCGCGATGCTGCGCTACATGAAGCAACTTGCCGACTATGACTATGCGCTAGATCGCGGAATGATTCCGCTTGGCTCATGCACGATGAAGCTAAACGCAACCAGCGAGATGGAGCCGGTTACCTGGCCCGAGTTTGGCAACATTCACCCCTTTGCGCCGGCAGAAGACGTGGTCGGCTACCTCGAACTGGTCGACACCATTCAGTCTTGGTTGAGCGATCTGACCGGCTACGAAGCCGTTTCGATTCAGCCAAACGCTGGTAGCCAGGGCGAGCTAGCTGGCCTGATGGCCATCCGCGGTTATCACCTAAGCCGTGGCGATGTTCAGCGTGAGATTTGCCTAATTCCGTCTAGCGCACACGGCACCAACGCCGCCTCGGCGATCTTGGCCGGTATGAGTGTTGTCGTTGTTGAGTGTGATGAAAACGGAAACGTTGACCTTGCCGACCTGCAGCAGAAGATCGATGCCGCCGGCAACAAGCTCTCAGCCATCATGATTACCTACCCGTCAACTCACGGAGTGTTTGAAGAGTCTGTCGTTGACCTTTGCGAACGAGTGCACGCGGCCGGTGGTCAGGTCTATATCGATGGCGCAAACACCAACGCGGTAATCGGTTATGCAAAATTTGGAAAGTTCGGTGGTGACGTAAGTCACCTCAACCTTCACAAGACCTTTGCGATTCCTCACGGTGGCGGTGGCCCGGGCATCGGCCCGGTAGCAGCGCGCTCACACCTTGCACCATTCTTGCCAGGTCACCCAATGTCACAGGCACCGCTTGCCAACTATGGACCTATCTCTGCAGCACCATACGGCTCTGCCGGAGTGCTTCCGATTTCATGGGCATACATTCGCATGATGGGTGCCGATGGTCTTCGCGATGCAACAGCGGCAGCGGTTTTGTCTGCGAACTACGTTGCAAAGAAACTCGACGGTCACTATCCGCTGCTCTACTCGGGCAAGAACGGCCTGGTCGCGCACGAGTGCATCATCGACATTCGTCCGATACAAAAAGAGACCGGCATAAGCGGCGATGATGTTGCGAAGCGACTTATCGACTACGGCTTCCACGCACCGACAATGTCGTTTCCGGTAGCCGGAACCCTCATGATCGAGCCAACCGAGAGCGAACCACTTGCCGAGCTCGATCGCTTCATCGATGCCATGATTGCGATTCGCAACGAGAGTCGCGAAGTTGCCAAGGGCACGTGGTCGGCAGAAGACAACCCGCTGCATAACGCTCCACACACCGCCAAAATGCTGGTCTCTGACTGGTCACACCCATACTCTCGCGAGTTGGCGGTTTATCCGGTGGCTGGGCAGCATCGCCGCAAGTATTGGCCAATTGTGCGACGCATTGACTCGGTTTATGGCGATAGAAACCTGTTCTGCAGTTGCCCGCCGGCCGAAGCTTTCGCCTAGAGCCCTATCTGACGAATGGCAGAATCGCTGCCATGAATTCTTGTGGATCTTCTTCGTGAAGCAAGTGACCTGAATCAGCTATCACGACAAACTCGGCCTGCGACATTTTCGCAGCTAACTCTCGAGTAAGTGCGGTCTCGACAACTCGATCGTCGTCACCGGTAATGATCATCACCGGCATCGCAAATTCATTGAGTCGCTTTGCGACATCGTTCGATCTGTCTGCACGCGAATACTCCCAAAACGCGAACTCCCAGTTTTCGATTGTCAGCGGCACACGATATCCGGCGATGATTTCATCGGTCAGTTTCTCTGTGTCGTGATATGACTCACTCAACAAGTTCATACCCGAACTTGCAATGCTCGAGACCAGCAATGGCCCCAGGTGGTTCAACTGTGGAATATAGGTCAGCCAGGCCGTGTCTGCGCCTGGTGTTCCGTTAAGAATCGCTGGCGCTTCTAGAACCAGATTGCGAACCAGATTGGGGTTGTCGAGGGCAAATTGCGCGGCAACCTGACCACCGGCCGAATGTCCAACCAAAGTCGCAGGCCTGCCATTGGCAAACTTCGAGATCAACTCACTAAGAATTGATCGCTGAGCCGCCATCGAATATGGGTTGAGGCCAGTCCAAGACAACTTGCGTTCGGTTAGACCAAATGCGGGTCGATCGTATGAGATCACGTCGTCACATGGGCTGAACTTGGTCTCAACGGGCAACCAAGAGAATGTGCTGGCCCCGAATCCGTGGATTAGAACGATCAGGTTGCCTGGCACAAAGCAACTGGCGCTGGCTTTGGTGAGTTTGTAGTGAATGTCGATGCCCTGCCACTGGAAGAACGTGCCGTTCGGGCCGGCGGCTTCGATGTGAGTGACTTTTCCAGAGCTGCTAACCGGAACCATCAGGGGGCCGAGCAGAACGGCCAAAACAAAGCCGAGCAAAATCAGTTTGCGGCGTTGCGGGTTCTTCGGCTTGCGCACCATGCGACAACTCTGCCACCGATGCCCCGTTATTGGGTAGCCTAGAGCGCATGTCTAAAGTTCTTGCATCCCTTCCGGTCGGCGAAAAGGTCGGCATCGCTTTCTCTGGTGGCCTCGACACGTCTGTGGCAGTCGCATGGATGCGAGAAAAGGGTGCGATCCCGTTTGCCTACACCGCAAACCTTGGGCAATACGACGAAGACGACATCGATTCGATGCCCGCTAGGGCAGCAGAATATGGCGCCGAAGCTGGCCGCCTGGTCGACTGCCGCCAGTCGCTGGTCGAAGAAGCCCTGGCCGCAATCGCCTGTGGCGCCTTTCATATTCGCACCGGCGGCAAGACCTACTTCAACACCACTCCCCTCGGCCGCGTTGTAACCGGCACTCTCTTGGTTCGCGCGATGCAGCAAGATGGCGTTGAGATCTGGGGCGACGGCAGCACATACAAGGGCAACGACATCGAGCGCTTCTACCGATACGGTCTGCTAGCTAACCCGAAACTGCGAATCTACAAGCCTTGGCTCGATGCGCAGTTCGTCGAAGAACTCGGCGGCCGTCACGAGATGTCAGAGTGGCTGCTAGCCCGCAAACTGCCTTACCGTGCATCTGCCGAGAAGGCTTACAGCACCGACGCCAACATGCTCGGCGCAACCCACGAAGCCAAGATTCTCGAGAACCTCGACACCTCTTATGAAACCGTCGAGCCAATCATGGGCGTTAAATTCTGGGATGACTCGGTCAAGATCGACAGCGAAGACGTAACCATCAAGTTTGTGCAGGGTCGACCGGTTGCCATCAATGGTGAAGACTTCAAAGACGCGGTAGAGCTGTTCTACAAGGCAAACGAAATCGGTGGTCGTCACGGCATCGGCATGAGCGACCAAATTGAAAACCGAATCATCGAAGCCAAGAGCCGCGGCATTTACGAAGCACCGGGAATGGCACTTTTGCACATCGCTTACGAGCGCTTGATTTCAGCAATTCACAACGAAGACACCATTGCCGCCTATCACGCCGAGGGTCGCCGCATGGGTCGACTGCTCTATGCAGGTCGCTGGTTAGACCCGCAGACACTCATGCTTCGAGAATCGCTTACCAAGTGGGTGGCCTCTGCCGTAAACGGTTCTGTGACAATTCGCTTGCGTCGCGGCGATGACTACACGATTGTCGACACCCGGGGTGAAGGCTTCAGCTACCACCCAGAGAAACTCTCGATGGAGCGCACAGAGGATTCAGCCTTTGGTCCAGCGGATCGCATCGGTCAGCTCACCATGCGAAACCTAGACATTATGGATACCCGCGCCAAGCTCGACCTCTATCGCAAGCAGGGTCAGATTGAGGGCGGTCAGTTCGAACTGACCTAGCGGTTGCGTTCGTCGAGAATCTTATTCTCTTCGAATCTCTTGTTGATTTCTTGAATCATGGCCGACCGGCTGAAATCATCGTGGTTCTGAACCAGACCTCGACCGTTGGCCTTTTGAATTCCGCCGTTGTTTGTCGGGCTCGGAAGATCTTCGGTGCCTACCGGGAGGCTTCTTCCTGATGCCTCAATGTTTGCGAGGCGAAGTAGTTCGAGTTCGCGGTCGCTCACAATCACGGTCTTCTTGCGAAAAAGCCACCCAAACAGTTTCATGAGGCGATTTTAGAGGCATAGTCTTTAGCCATGACTACATTTCGCGAAAAAATCGGCAACATTGGCTTTGGGTCGATGTATGCACAGTTCAATGGCATCGCCCTCGGCTCAGACGAGGCCTACCAAAAAGTTCTGGGTGCATTGCATGCGGCCATGGATCAGGACGTAACCTTTTTTGACACCGCCGACATCTACGCCTCTGCTTGGAACACCTTCGGCCAGAACGAACTAATGGTTGCCGATGCACTGCGCACCTGGTCGGGCACAGCAGAGCAAAAGGCAAAAATCGTTATCGGCACCAAAGCTGGCATCACCCGCAAGCCAGGCGAGATTTGGGGGCGCAGCGCGAGCGCCGATTATCTGCTTCGCGCTGCAGAAGCATCTGCCGGACGCCTCGGAGTTTCAAAACTCGACCTGTGGCAACACCACCGCACCGACCCGAGCCTGGGTTTCGAAGAACAGGTGCAGAACCTCGACGCTGTGCGACAGCGCGGCATCGTGGAACACATCGGAGTAAGCAACTACAGCGCCAAGCAACTCATCCGTGCGATGGAGATTTTGGGAACACCGGCCGAGGGTGGCATCGTCAGCGTGCAGAATCAGTTGAACCCGGTCTATCGCCAGGAGCTCGATGTGCTCGAGGTTTGTGAGCAATACGGCGTCGTCTATCTGCCATGGTCGCCTTCGAAGGGCGTCAAAGAGCTCGACTCTGTGTTCGGTGCAATCGCCGCCGATCAAGGCAAGTCAACGCACGCAGTTGCTCTTGCCTGGTTGCGTTCACTTTCACCGTCAGTGGTTCCGATTCCTGGAGTCACGCGAGTCGAGACAGTGCTCGACAACCTCTCTGGCCTCGACATCAAGCTGAGTGAGCAAGAGCTCGCAGAGATCAACGCAAAATTGCCGGCAACCCTACCTATGGATGCCGAGCTATTAGGCGATCAACCGAAGCACTAACAAATAACAGAGTTAGTTAGCCGACTGCTTGTCTTTGTAACGCGCGGCCACAATGCTGGCCACTGCTGAAACAACAATTGCCGAAACAATTACGCCGAGAGAAACCGTTGTTGGAATCTCAGGAGCCCACTCGATATGCTTGCCACCGTTGATAAAAGGCAATTCGTTAACGTGCATAGCGTGCGAAACCAGCTTGACGCCAATAAAGGCAAGGATGAAGGCGATTCCATACTTGAGGTACTCGAGCTTGTCGAGCAGGCCACCTAGCAAGAAGTAGAGCTGGCGAAGACCCATAAGCGCAAACACGTTCGCGGTGAAAACGATGAACGGGTCGGTGGTAATGCCGAAGATGGCCGGAATCGAGTCGAAGGCAAACATTACATCGGTCGCGGCAATTGCCACAAAGACAACCAGCATCGGGGTGAACATCTTTCGTCCATTGACTACCGTGCGAATCTTTGCACCGTCGTAATCTTCAGAAACCTCAATGCGCTTGCGCAACCAGACGATCAGTTTGCTCTCAGATTCTTCTTCATCATCGTGAGATCTGAAGGCCTGGTGCCAGGCTGTGTAGAGCAAGAAAGCACCGAAGATGTAGAAGATCGCGCTGAACGATTCGATAAGTGCAGCACCAACCAAAATGAAGATTCCTCGCAAAATAAGCGCCAGAACTACACCAACCATCAGCACCTCTTGCTGATACTTCTTTGGCACAGCAAAGCGAGTCATGATGATTACGAAGACAAACAGATTGTCGATACTCAAGCTGTACTCGGTTAGCCAACCTGCGAAGAACTCGGTCGATTTTTGTGCGCCAAACAACTGCCACAGAACCACACCGAACACCACAGCAAGCGCCGCGTAGAAAAGTACCCAGAGCGTTGACTCTTTAGCGCTCGGAATGTGGGGACGTTTAAAGATGAGAAGCACATCGGCTAACAAAATCAGGGTCAGAACGACCATCGAGACGATTTCGAATGTCACATAGTTTGAGTTAGCCATAATGACTCAATTCTAAACAGGAGCCTGTGATTAGCCTGAGATTACGCTGAGACTAATTCAACAATCGCGGCTTCGAACACCTCTTGGTGGCGGTCAATCTCTTTCTTAGTTGTTGTCGGGCACATCAGAGCCATATTGTGAAAAGGCGTAAGAAGAACGCCACGGTTGGCCAAGTAGAGATGTAAGAAGTCTTCTAGCTCGCCATCGGCAGACTCAAAGGCTGCGGTTCCATTTTTCGGATACGGCTTGGCGAAGCGATACTCGGCCCTTGTGCCTAGCTGGTTGATTGCCCAGGGCAGCTCGTACCTATCGAACAGTTCGTTGACCCCGTTGGTGAAATCGGTTGCCAGATCAATCATTTTTACGAAGGCATCTTCGGTTAGAACATGCTCGAGAGTAGCTCTCATTGCGGCCACCGATAGCGGGTTGCCGGCCAGGGTTCCGCCGACGCCGCCCATGTCTACAAGATCGAGGTCGGTGCGCGCCAAAACCTTTTCGGCGAACTCTGCACTCAGGCCATATGTGCCGGTTGGAATTCCGCCAGCGATGGCTTTGCCGATCACAAAGATGTCTGGCTCGAGGTTGTCGCGCTTGGTCATGCCGCCATAACCAGCCGAGAAGGTGTGCGTCTCGTCGATGATCAAGAGCGCGTCGTACTTGCGCGTAAGTTCGCGAACTCCCTCAAGGTAGCCCGGCTCTGGCAAGACGATTCCGATGTTGGTCAGTGCGGGTTCCATCAATACGGCAGCAACATCGCCGCGCTGCAACTGACGCTCGAGACCTTCGAGATCGTTAAACTCTGCAACGCGCGAGGTCTCGGTCACATCGACCGGGGAACCAACGTTGCCAGGTCGACTCATGCCCTCGCCGTCTGGGCCAACCACAATCAGCGCTTCGTCGACCGAGCCGTGATAGCAGTATGCGTTGAACAATATCTTCGGCTTGCCGGTGATAGCGCGAACCAAACGAATTGCCCATCTGTTTGCATCCGTGGCAGTCAGTGCGAAACTCCACTTGGCCATTCCAAAACGTTCGCTCAAATTTGCGGCAACCCATTCGGCATCTTCGGTAGGCAACATCGTGGTCAACCCACCCTGAGTTTTGATTCGCTTCTCGATTGCTTCAACCACGATCGGGTTCGAGTGCCCCGCCATCGCGCCGGTGTCGCCGAGAGCGAAGTCGATGTACTGGTTTCCGTCGATGTCCCAAATCGTGTTGCCCTGAGCGCGATCGAAGTAAACCGGAAAACCGCCCGCCTTCTTATTCATCCAGGTCATTGGCACGCGACCAAAAAGATGATCTGCTCGTTCGTAGGCTGCCTTCGACTTGGGGTTTCTGGCGGCAAAGGTTTCGAGCTCGCGCTCGTTGAGCTCTGCAAGTTTCTGGCGATTAATCACGCATGTCTCCTCGGGTGGGTCCCCCGTCGTGCGCGTTCGCCCGACTACTGCCCGAATCCAAGAGGATATTCGTTTCTATCTTGGCACTTGGATGGCGGTTCGCCCGCTAACTGCTACTTTGTGAAGATGAATGCACTTCGCCACATTGCCCGCATCCTTCTCGGTGTCGCCCTGACCTTCGCCGGCACAAGTCACCTGACTACCAACCGCAGCGAGTTCTTGGCCCAGGTTCCAACCTGGTTGCCACTCGAACCCGACTTCGTGGTCGTGGCTTCGGGTGTGGTTGAAATACTGCTCGGGCTCGGCTTGGTTTTCGTTAAGCGTTACCGTCAGCAAGTCGGACTGCTGACCGCACTTTTCTTTGTGGCAATCTTTCCGGGCAACATCGCTCAGTTCACAGAGCAACGCGATGCCTTCGGTTTGAACACCGATGAGGCAAGGGCCATCAGGCTTCTCTTTCAGCCAGTGCTGGTTATCTGGGCGCTCTGGAGCACCTCGGCCATGCCGTATTTGCGCAGCCTGATCGATCGCAAGAACCGCTAGCCAGCGAGCTCACCCGGCGGCACCGAGCATAGAGTTAGACAGTGCTTAAGCGACTCATAACCATCTCGAGACCAGTTCTCTGGATCAACACCATCGGAACCACGCTGATGGCGGTCTGGCTGACCGGAGTGCTATGGCGTTGGGATTCCATCTGGCTTCTGCTCTGGGTGACCCTGCCGTTCAACCTTCTGATTTACGGCATCAACGACATCTTCGATCAAGAGACCGACAACATCAACATTCGCAAGGGTGGTTACGGCGGAGCGAAGATCGACCCCAAAGAGGTGCCCTGGATTGCCTGGGGCGTTGTCGTACTCAACGCTCCGTTTTTGATTTTCTTCGCGCTCAACTATTCGGTCGAGGCCAACATCTGGATCTTGGCATACAGCCTCACGTTCTTGTTTTACTCGGCACCACCGGCACGCTTCAAGGGCCGCCCGTTTCTCGACTCGATCAGCAACGCCGACTATGCCTTTCCACTAGCGATTGTTCCGCTTGCCCTAGGCGAAGAGCCACTCTGGCTGGCTGTGTTTGCGCTAATGGCTTGGAGTCTTGCCAAACACACCTATGACGCAATTCAAGACATCGAAGAAGACGAGTTCGTAGGCATAAAAACCACCGCGGTCTATCTTGGTGCAAAGAAATCGCTAATCTGGGTCGGCTTCTGGTGGTTAGTCTCGAGCATTATGTTTGCGTTCGTAAATATTCCGTTGGCTATCGCCAACGCACTATTCGCGGGCTGGCTCATCTGGCTGATCAACCAAGACGATTCGGCCAAGAACGCAAAGCGCGTTTATAAGTATTCGGTTGCGTTTCCGTATGTGGTGGGCACGGTTGCCGGTTTCCAAATCGTGGCATCAATAGCGCTCGCAATGCTCAACATATGAAAAAAATTGTCATTGTGGGAGCTGGGCTCGGTGGGCTAACCGCGGCAGCATTGCTCGCCAAGGCCGGTCATGACGTAACCGTGCTTGAGAAGAATTCGTGGATAGGCGGTAAGTCTCGGCGTATCGAGGTTGCTGGCCAGCGCATCGATACCGGCCCATCGCTGGTCACCTTTCCGGCAGTGCTCGACGAGTTGTTTGCGCGATACGACAGTCTCGGTCGCAAGAGTGACGCATCGGTGATTGCGGGTTTGAAACTAGAACGATTGCCAGAGGTTGGCAAGTACTACTTTCGCGATCAGGTGGTTGAACTGCCGGTCGAAGCCGGTCACGAGTGGCACAATGCCTGGGTTCGATTCGAGAGTGAACATGGCAGCCTAGGCCCCGAAATCGTCAAACTTCTCACGGCCGACCCATTCGACGCAAAAACGCTTCCTGCGGTGACAGCAATAACCAAAAACTACGGCGTGCGCCTATCGACCAGCGCATATCTCAAAGGACTCAAGTGGATGCCCGAGGGCCTGCGCGAGGTCATCGCGATTCACACACTCAACGCCGGCATCGCACCCGAGAGAACGCTCGCGCTTTATGCCACCATTCCCGCTGTCATGGCAAAGGAGGGCATCTTTGTGCCAGAGGGAGGCGTCAATGAGATTCCACTCGCGATTGCTCGCCTGGCCACCGAAGCCGGCGCAAAGATCATTCTCGATGCTCAGGTTTCTTCGATTACCAAGAGTTCAGTCACGACTGACGGCAAGAAGTATCCCGCTGATATTGTGATTGCTGCAACCGACGCTCAAATTGTCGATCGACTGCTCGGCAAGGCCAGCCGCAAACCGCGGCGCGTATCTTGTTCTGGCGTTGCACTGTTCGCTGTTTTGAAAGAACCGTTGCCCGCCGGCACGGTTACCCACTCGGTGATCATGCCGAGCTCGCCTAAAGCACTGCACAATTCGCTCGATAAAACCGAAGTGCCAGCCGAAACTATGGCCTTTTTGAATTACTACAAGCCGGGTCACATCTACCCAAACAGCAAAGCCACCGCCGCGATTTTGCTAACCGCTCCGGCCAATGGCGAAGTTTTTTCTATCGAGAGCGAATTTGTTCAACGTGAACTTGCACGCATCAGTTCGATGATCGGACTAAAGCAAAACCTTGCCGCCCTGATTCTCGACTACAAGATTCTCGACCCGAGTTATTTCGCCGAGTTCGGTGCAGACGGAGGAGCTCTCTACGGAGCAACACGACCAATTTGGCAGGGTGGTCCGTTTCACTCTCCCGGTTACTCGTCACTCACTCGCCCATGGCTATGGCGCGTCGGTGCGTCGGTTCATCCTGGTGGAGGCATACCTGCAGTACTCGGTGGCGCGATGAATTCAGTTGCTCGACTGCTAAACAGAATTGGTTAGCAAAACTACTTCTTTGAAACAGGCTTCTTTGCTGTCGCAGTTTTCTCTTTCGCGAAGTCTGGCTTCTTTTCTTCAGATTTTGGTTTGCGAGTGGCGTATGCGAACAAAGCCAGCCCTGCAACCAAGGCGCCAGCACCTAAGCCATATGCCAAGACCTCTGATGCACGGTTAACGTCGACGAATACACCGACGAATACCACCGAGATGATTGCCACGACTACACCGATTAGCTTCGACTTCAGATCGTCAAGGTCTTTGACCTCTAGCCAGCTCGGAACTTCGAGAAGGTCATCAACAAACAGTTCATAGAGTCCATAGCCGATAACTAGCAGCACGGTTCCAAGAAGAATGGCGTCTACTGCGGTGAGAACGTCCACGATTGTGACTTTGAGGTAGGCATTCTTGAATATCGCTTCAAAGACCACTTCGAGAATTGCAATCGAACCCTGGGCCATCAAAAGAAGCGCACCGACCATGGAGGCAAGGGCCGGAACGATTACGGCGTAGCGGGTCAAACCTAGAATTTTTCTCATGATGGCACTCTATCGCCCAGAGAGTGCCCTCGGCAGGAACCGGACCCGAGAATAGAAGATCAGAGCCCTTTGTCTGGGCCGACTCGCTTCTAGCGCTGGCTTCGTCTCTTCAGTGCCTTGGCTATCCGCATGACAATGCCAACCAAAATCACTCCATAGACAAGCAGAGAAAAAACCCACTTGATAGTTGAGGCCGTCGACGCAAACAGAGCGGTCGACGACGAAATCGTACCTTCTGCAAGGTACTGGTTTGACAGCGCAGCTAGGGCGGCGTTCTCCAACCAATCAAAGACAACTTGACCAAGCGGGAGAAGATTCAATAATCCAAACCGTTGCGAATAGGGCTTAAACAACAACGACACCCAGACCACATACATAATCCCGTAGATCAAGCCAAAGAGAGTGTCCCAAAGCAGATTGAAGTTGATGTAGGCGCTAATCATTGAATCAGAGCGTTCTGAAAGGAAAGCAAGAATCTCTGCCTGACCAAAGCCAAACGAAGTTCCCAGTGACCTAATAGTGCTGTTGGCCACCTCAAAAGCCTTGCCCTGCGCAGTTAGAACCAAGACAAGGTACCCGGCGAAGATAGCCGTGGACAGCAGTCCGGTGATCAGGCTTGATTTGGCATAGAAAAATCTTGACACCCTGCTTAGAGGCCCGACTCGTTTCGGCAGATTTACGCTCTCGGTGCTTTTTCTAGACATAGTTGGCTGTGTACCTCTCGACTGGTCTCGTGGTTCCGTGATTCAGCGCACTGTATAAGTCAAAGCCTAATGGCGCCCTCGGCAGGAATCGAACCTGCGACCAAGAGATTAGAAGGCTCTTGCTCTATCCACTGAGCTACGAGGGCATGCGAACTCGTTCAGTTTACTGGAGCGCAAAGAGCTAAATTAGGTTCTTATGACCTTGCGCACACTAGCCAAAACCGACCTTCGCATTTCAAGCCTTTGCCTAGGTGGCAACGTCTTTGGCTGGAGTGCCGATGAGCGCCAGAGCCACGATGTCCTGAATCTCTACAGCGAACTCGGTGGCAACTTCATTGACACCGCCGATGTCTATAGCGAGTGGGGCGAAGGTCACATCGGAGGCGAGAGCGAAACCGTTATCGGTAGCTGGCTAAAGGCACGCGGCAGTACAGATGATGTGGTCATGGCAACGAAGGTTTCGAAACTCAGCACCCGACCTGGATTAGGTAGAGCAAACATTTTGGCCGCCTGTGACGACTCTTTGCGAAGACTCGGTCGCGATCACATCGACCTCTATTACGCACACGATGATGATCAAGAAACTCCACTCGAAGAGACGCTTGCGGCCTTCACCGAACTTCAGCAGGCCGGCAAAATTCGCTTCGCAGCAGCTAGCAATTACACAGGAGCGCGCCTGCTAGAGGCAGCTCAGATTTCTAAAGAGCAGAGCCTGATTGAATACGCGGCTCTGCAGAATCACTACAACTTGCTCGAACGAGAAGAGTACGAGCGCGACAGCGTGCCGGTGCTAGCCGAGCTTGGCATCGAGGGCGTGCCATTCTTTGGTCTTGCTCGCGGGTTCTTGTCTGGCAAGTATCGCGAGGGTGTTCAGGTCGAATCGGTTCGCGCCACCGGCGTCACCAAATACACAAACGAACACGGATGGGCCGTGCTCGCCAAACTCGATCGCCTGGCCAACCACCACTCGGTGAGCCTCTCGGCCATCGCCCTGGCCTGGTTGCGCCAGCAGCCATCCGTTGCAGCACCCATAGCCAGCGCTCGAACGACAGAGCAGCTTCGCGAAATTATGACCCATGTGAACCTGACGGCAGAAGAGCTGCAATTTCTAACTGACTGAGCGTTTGCTGACAAAGGAATAGCCTCGCTTGGCCAGTGGTTAGGCTAAGAAGAGCCAAAACCGCCCAATCTAAGGAATTTCGTGCATCGTTTAGCCAAACTCAGTCTTGCCAACCGCTCTGTAGTTGCCCTTATTACGGCCATCATCGCCGTTTTTGGCTTCGTTTCTTTGGGCTCGCTCAAACAAGAGCTGATTCCCAGCATCGAGACCCCGCAGGCGGCAATCGTCACGACTTATATCGGCGCATCGCCCGAGGTCATCGACAAGCAGGTAAGCCAGCCGATTGACACCGCCGTTCGTGCACTTGATGGCTTGGTGTCTTCGACCACAACCTCGAGAAGCAACATCTCGATTGTTCGCGTCGAGTTTGACTACGGAACTTCAACCGCGAAGGTAACCGAGAAGATCAATGCGGCCCTCGCTTCGGTAACCCTTCCGAGTGATGCAAGCGCACGAGTGTTGAGCGGTTCGTTCGACACTGTTCCGATCATCGTGCTCGGCGTTTCGGCTGACAGTGGAAACAACGCGGAGCTCGAAAAGATCTTTGCCGACATTGCCAGGGCTGAATTCTCGGGCATCAGCGGTGTTCGCGACGTAGCCGTTTCGGGAGTCGTCGAGAAGCGCGTAAACCTAAAGTTCAACCAGTCTGTGTTGACCGCTAACGGACTTTCTAGTCAATCGGTGATCTCTGCTCTGCAGGCAAACGGATTCGTAATTCCTGCCGGGACCATCGACGATGGCAACGGAACCATTTCGGTTGAGGTTGGAACACCGGTCAATTCACTTGCAGACTTCAAGAACCTGCCACTTATTGGCAGCAAGACAACCGTCAGCTCACCAACCACCGGTTTTCCTACCTCGGGCTTTCCAACCGGAAGTATCCCTGGCGGAATCACGATTCCAACTTCACCGACCGTAAGCACAAGCGTGACTGCGCTTCGCATTAGCGATGTTGCAACTGTCACCTACGACAAGTCGCCGGTCACCTCTATTTCTAGGGTGAACGGCAAGGCAACACTTTCTCTGTCAATCACCAAGACCCAGGATGCCAACACGGTTGCCGTATCTCACGCCGTGCAAGACAAGCTCGATGATTTCAAGAAGAAGCTCGGCGCGGTGACAATCGTGACCGTTTTCGATCAGGCTCCGTTTGTTGAAAAGTCACTCGAAAACCTAGCCACCGAGGGAACCCTCGGTCTCGCGTTCGCAATCGTGGTCATCCTGGTGTTCTTGCTATCGGTTCGTTCAACGATTGTCACGGCCATCTCGATTCCAACCTCGGTGCTAATCACCTTCATTGGCCTCGGATTCTTCGGCTACTCGCTCAACCTATTTACCCTGAGCGCGCTGACCATTGCTATCGGACGTGTGGTGGATGACTCGATTGTGGTTATTGAGAACATCAACCGACACCTCGCCTATGGTGAGCCAAAGAAGAAGGCCATCCTTCGCGCTGTGCGCGAGGTGGCCACTGCCATTACGGCAGCGACAATCACCACGGTTGCAGTGTTCTTGCCGATCACTTTCGTTGGCGGCCTGATTGGCGAGCTATTCAGACCGTTCGGCTTCACTTTCGCCATCGCACTGATTGCCTCGCTAGTTGTCTCGTTGACCATCGTTCCGGTTCTCGCATACTGGTTCCTCAAGGCTCCGGCCCAGCAGGTTCACAAGGATGAAGCCGCTGCGAAAGCCTACGAAGAAAAAATTCGTACCGAAGAAGAAGCTCGTGAGCGCAAGTCTTGGTTGCAGCGCGGCTACCTGCCGATTCTCTCTTGGACGCAGCGTCGCCCGGTTCTAACTCTTTCGGCAGCCTTCGTGGTTTTGGTTTTGACCTTCGGATCATCATCGCTCTTGAAAACAGACTTCATTGGTTCAAGCGGTTCGACGACTTTCGTCATCAACCAGACTTTGCCATCTGGCGCGACTTTGAAACAGCAGGATGATGCCGCTGCGAAAATCGAGGGAATTCTTCTTTCTTACGACGAAATCACTGTGGTTCAGACCACGATCGGTTCGTCGGGTGACGGTCGTGTTGCCTTCGGTGGCGCAGCCGGCGGCATCAGCATTCAGGTCACTGCCGAAGACGGTGCCGACCAGATTGCGCTTCAAGACAAGTTGACCGCACAGTTCGCCAAAGACTCTTCACTAGGTGAAGTGAAAATTGGCGGTGGCGGAGGTCCAGCCATTGGCGGCGGAAGTACCATCGACATCAAGCTGAGCGCTTCAAACGACGAATTGCTAAACGCTGGAATCACAGCGGTGCAGGCTGCGATGGTTGGCACGAAGGACGCCGGTGAGATTACCAACTCGCTCGCCGACAAGCAGCGCACCCTTCGAGTAACCGTCGACCGATTGAAAGCTGCACGCAGTGGTCTTACCGAAATTGCGATTGGTGGCATCGTCTCTTCTGCGATGAAACCATCAAGCATCGGCAAGGTCAACCTAGACGGTGTTTCGACGGCAATCTACGTTGTGAAGACTGATCTTGCCGACACGGTTGCAGAGGTAAAGAACATTTCGATTCCAACCGCAACCGGCCCGGTTCGACTTTCAACCTTGGCCGATATCGAAGAGGTTGAAGTGCCTACAGCGATTGCCACCGAGAAGGGTGACCGCAGCGCAAAGGTTTCAATCACCCCGGCCGGCGACAACCTCGGGGCCATCACCGCAGACGTGACCAAGCGTCTCGCCGGAGTTGAACTTCCGGCAGGCGTTACGGCAACCATCGGTGGTGTCTCGGCATCACAGGCAGACTCGTTCTCACAGCTCGGAGTTGCACTGTTGGCAGCCATTGCCATCGTGTTCATCGTGATGGTGGCAACGTTCTCGAGCATCGTGCAGCCGCTCATCCTGTTAATCTCGATTCCGTTCGCGGCAACCGGAGCAATCGGATTGCTCTTGGCGACCGACACCCCGCTTGGCGTATCGGCCATCATCGGAATGTTGCTGCTCGTCGGTGTTGTTGTGACCAACGCGATTGTGTTGATCGACCTGATCAACCACTACCGTCGCGAGGGCAAACCAACCCAGCAAGCAATCATGGATGGCGCTCGCCAGCGCCTTCGCCCGATCTTGATGACCGCTCTGGCAACCATCTTCGCGCTGACGCCTTTGGCAATCGGATTGACCGGAAGCGGCGGGTTCATCTCGCAGCCGCTGGCAATCGTGGTTATCGGTGGTCTGTTCTCGTCAACCGTGTTGACCCTGGTCATCGTGCCAGTGCTCTACTGGTTAGTAGAGGGTCGCAAAGAGCGCAAGGCTCTGCGCAAGGCAAGCAAGGCTGAAACGCCTGAGAAGCCGGCCAAGCCAAGCCGCAAGGCAAAGACCGCGTAACACTCGGTTTAGAATTAGGGAGGTCTCAGATGTCTGAGGCCTCCCTTATTTTTTAGGCGTGATTACCATTTCAGACAACCTCGTATGGATCGACTGCGAAATGACAGGGCTCAACCCCGAAGTCGACTGCCTCGTCGAAATTGCGGTTGTCATCACGAACTCCGAGCTTGAGATTCTCGACGAAGGGCTCGATATCGTCATCAAGCCAACCCCAGAGGGTCTTGCCAACATGGGCGAGTTTGTGACCAACATGCACACCGAGAGCGGGCTCATCAACGAATTCGAGCACGGTCTCGAGTTGGCCGATGCCGAGCAGATTGTTCTCGAATACGTGAAGCGTTTCGTTCCAGAGGCGCGCACCGCTCCCCTGGCCGGCAACACCATCGGCACCGACCGCATGTTCATCAACCGCTACATGCCAGAGCTAGATTCGCACCTGCACTACAGAAACATCGATGTGTCGTCGGTCAAAGAGTTGAGCCGTCGCTGGTATCCGAGGGTTTACTTCAACCTGCCAAAGAAAGACGGCGGTCACCGCGCTCTGGCAGACATCCTTGAGTCGATCAAAGAGCTTCAGTATTACCGCAAGACCGTGTTCGTCGAGCAGCCCGGACCGAACAGCGAGGCTGCCAAAGCCGCTGCTTCGAGCATCGACGCAGACTAGACCCGAGATAGCCCGCCTGATAGAATTGGGCGGCTGTCGCGATTAGTCGCGATACATGGTGGGTATAGCTCAGATGGTAGAGCACCTGGTTGTGGTCCAGGGGGCCGCGGGTTCAAGTCCCGTTACTCACCCGCGAACGAAAAAGACCCGACGATTCGGGTCTTTTTTGCATTCGAGCGTGTGCGTGACCATCGATTCGATACCCCCTAGGCACCCTAAAGTTCGATTTTTGTAATTATGATGCCATTCTTCAGGTCAACTGGCACAAGTTCGATCATTGTCGCAACTTCTCAAGCAAATAACGAATCAATAACTTGCATAAACCAAGAATTCTTTGCACTAGTCTTTTCGCAACCGCAGAAAATGGCCACAGACATTGGGGGAAAGATGTCGATATTTAGAAAACTGGTAACACTTGGTACCACCTTAGTTTTCACCTGCATAGGTGCGACTGGCGCCATGGCAGCAGGAGTTTCAAATAGATACATTTGTGGCCCTGTCTCTGATTGGAGTTGCGCACTGGAAGGATACATAGGTTCCGATGGGCCCTACGGGTATGACACATTTGCCAACGATCCGGCTACACCTGGTTGGGACCACAACTGCACTTCCTATGTAGCGTACAGACTTTACCTCTACACGAATTACCATGTCGAATACAACCAACTAGGTGATGCCTCAGAGTGGGCGACTCGAGCCGCTACTTCGAAGTATGCTGCACTAGGTGTTTCGGTGGGGCAAACTGCGCATGCGAACGATGTAGCTCAATGGACGTTCTCTCCAGGAAATGGGCATGTGGCTTGGGTCGATTCAGTTAGCTCGATTGGCGTAGTCACCTTATCCATTTCTATATCAGAAGACATGTACGGGCGAAAGGTCACCGCTCAGGAACAACTAATACCTGGCGCGACTGGCAACAACGGCTGGCCAGATTACTTCATAACTTTCCCGGGATACATAGCGCCAGCACCACCACCTCCGCCAGCACCAACGCCACCGCCACCACCAGCTTCCGGAGGTGGCGGTGGCGGAGGAAAAGGCGCCTTGTTGTTGGACCTCGTCACTCCTGACCCATCCAATGGAGAAGACAGCTAGGTCATCGCGTGCAAAAACATGTATTCAAGCTGGCTCTACTCGCAGTTTTAACTATGGTGTTCGTCACGAGTGGCGTTCATTTAAAACTTTATGCGGCAACGCCCCAGCCATCTCCGATCACCCTGGTGCAGCCTGATTACCAGCTCTGGCAGACAATACCCGCCAACCTCACTTACTCAACAGACAATTTGAAATTTGCGAGCCAAGCAATTGCTAAAACAAAATCTAGATACGAATCTGTTTTGACGATGTGGCGCAGTAAAGGTGTTGTTACCGTCAAGAAAATTTACGCCGGTTCGACGACTGACAAACGACTCAGCGCCTACCCCGAATATTCAAAAATGGCCAAAAGCTACACATTGGTTGGATTGAATGCCAAGGGTTCTCAATTGACCAGGATGGAATGGCCTGACCGAGGTAGCTATTCGGCGAGTCGATATCAGCTCGTGGGTATCAAGTCAGATCAGTGCCAATTGACTTCAAACAATAAATCCAATTCTTGCTTGGTAACCGTGCCAACGGCCAAAGACTGGCTCCGAGTTTCTATAGTCGAGCGGGTAAGTTACGTTGAGGCCAATTCGGGCACCTTTTGGTTTACGCGAGACCTAGTAAATGTCTTCAACTCGCAAGAACCATACACCGTTCGTGATGGGATGGTTTTTAGCGAGTCAATCAAGAGTCAGAACCTTGTGACAGGCGGTTTGCCTCTAACTGCAAAAGTCGACATCTTCAACTACAAAATTGAAATTGGGCCAGACAAATGGCGTGCCACGTACACCATGACTTACATGAAGCCTCAGCAGATTGCGGATGGTCTGACCAAATCAATCGATAGTTATGGGGAAATTGCTCTCACGCCTGCTTTTAAGTGGTGAATTCCGAAAATCTCTTTGAGAGCTACCCGAGTGGAGACCGCCAAAACCTTGATGTTTGGATTAGCTACTCGGGAGCAACGACCCCGCGATTTTTTCGCTCTCGACTGATCATTACGAGCCGGTGCGCAACCCAGCCGGCGAAACCCCAAGCCGAGGCTAAAGCACTGACCCAGGAGAGCATCATCAGCATGATCAAGTCATCGAGCGGGTTGCCGCCCTCCCAGTCGGTGCGAAATTGCGGCTGCCTTGCCAGAGCAAAAATCGAGATTGCAGCGAGCACAAGCAAGGCAAATGTTAGAAAGATCTTCCTGTCGCCCGAACGCTTGCCAGCACGCCAAGAGTTTCTCGATACGGCATAGCCGATTAGTGGGAACCCAAATAGGCCAAGGACCCAGCCGGACAAACCGAAAGCGGGAATCGCAAGAAGCGCGAGCAGAACCTGTTTGGGCTTTGAAAGCCCGCGAAACCACTCGAGAGGTCTCATGTGAACTACTTGTTAGCCATCTCAATCAAGAGTTCTCGAACGCGAGCCGCATCTGCAGAACCAGCCATAGCCTTCATCACGGCACCGATAACCTGACCGGCTGCCTGCATGCGACCCTCACGAATAGCAGGAATCACATCTGGCTGGCTGGCGAGCGCTGCCTCGATGGCGGCAATAAGTGCACCGTCATCAGAAACAACTTCGAGACCTCGGGCTGCAACAACTTCGGCAGGTGAACCTTCGCCGGCCAAGACGTATGCGAGAACTTCACGAGCCAAGCGGTCGTTTATCTTGCCGTCTTCGATTAGCTTGGCAAGCTCGGCAACCTGAGCTGGAGTGATGTTCGGAACAGCGCCCTCTTCGCTTTCGTTCGCGATGCGAGCAAGCTCACCCATCCACCACTTGCGAGCGGCCTGTGGTTTTGCGCCAGCGGCAACCGTCTCTTCGAGCTGGTCGAGCAGGTCTGCGTTTACGACATCGCGAAACTCTAGTTCGCTGAAGCCCCACTCGCTGGCCAAACGCTTGCGGCGATCTGCTGGCTTCTCAGGAAGAGTCGCGCGAAGTGCCTCAATGAGTTCGAGAGATGGCTGAACCGGAACCAAGTCTGGCTCTGGAAAGTAGCGGTAATCGTCGGCATCGCTCTTTGGGCGGCCGGCGCTGGTTGCGCCCTTGTCTTCGTGCCAGTGGCGGGTCTCTTGAATGATGGTTCCACCATTCGCAAGGATGTGCGCCTGGCGCTGAATCTCATAGCGAACCGCGCGCTCGATTGAACGAAGGGAGTTAACGTTCTTGGTTTCGGTGCGGGTTCCGAGTTTCTCGGCACCGTGCTTGCGCAGCGAGACGTTCGCGTCACAGCGCACGTTTCCACGCTCCATGCGGGCATCACTGACGCCAAGACCCTTAACGATTTCGCGAATCGAGCGAACATAAGCCGCAGCCAACTCAGGTGCCTCAGCGCCTGCGCCATAAACCGGCTTGGTCACGATCTCGACCAGTGGAACACCGGCACGGTTGTAGTCGACAAGAGAATACTCGGCACCCTGAATGCGGCCGGTTGAGCCACCGATATGGGTTAGTTTGCCGGCGTCTTCTTCCATGTGTGCACGCTCGATGAGAACGGTGTGCACCTTGCCTGAGGGAACCTCAACATCTAGCGAGCCCTCGAACGCAATCGGCTCGTCATACTGCGATGTCTGAAAGTTCTTTGCGAGGTCAGGATAGAAATAGTTCTTGCGAGCGAAACGACCGTTTGGCGCGATCTCGCATCCGAGCGAAAGACCAATCTTGATGCTCGACTCAACCGCAGTCTTGTTTACCGCTGGTAGAGCACCGGGTAGCGCGATGCAGATCGGGCAAACGTTGGTGTTTGGCTCGTTGCCGAACTCGTTCTTGCAACCACAAAACATCTTGGTGTTTGTGTTCAACTCAACGTGAACCTCTAGACCGATAACAACTTCGAACTGCTCGAGCGCCTGCTCGTAGTTCATCAATTCTGCTTTCGCCATGATTACTTCACCTCTAACTCTGGTGCGAAATCAATCATTCGCTTGCCCCAGATTTCTTCGTGTGCTCTTTCGAGCCATGCGCCAGCCTGATAGAGGCGTGCGTCTTCGCGAGCAGGTGCGAGCAACTGAATTCCAACCGGCAAACTGTCTTCTTCGGCCAAACCGTTCGGCACAGAAATTCCTGGGATGCCGGCGAGGTTCGCCGGAATGGTCGCGATGTCGTTTAGATACATCGCAATCGGGTCGTCGATTTTCTCGCCGAACTTAAACGCCGTGGTCGGTGCGGTCGGCGAAACGAGAATGTCTGCCTTGGCAAAAGCGGCGTCAAAGTCGCGCTGAATCAAGGTGCGAACCTTGAGGGCTGCGCCATAGAACTTGTCATAAGAACCGCTCGAGAGCGCATAGGTGCCAAGGATGATTCGACGCTTTACCTCTGGGCCGAAACCGGCTTCACGGGTAGCGGCCATAACTCGCTCGATGGTGGCGTTCTCGCCTGGCTCGACGCGCATGCCGAAGCGTACGCTGTCAAACTTGGCGAGGTTTGAAGATGCCTCGGCAGGCAAGATCAGGTAGTAGGCGGCAATCGCATACTCGAAGCTCGGGCAGTCAACCTCAACGATTTCGGCACCTGCGGCGGAGAGAAGGTTCAGGCTCTCTTTGAAGCGAGCTGCTACACCCGGCTGAAATCCTTCACCAGCCAACTGGTTGATCACGCCAAAGCGCATGCCCTTGACGTCAAGTTTCTTGGCGGCGGCGGTCATCGAACCGAGTGACTCTGGCAACGAGGTGCTGTCGTGCGGATCGTGACCTGCAATAACGTCTTGCAACATCGCCGCATCAAGAACGTTGCGGGCAACCGGGCCAATCTGGTCGAGCGAAGAAGCAAGTGCAACTAGTCCGTAACGAGAGACAGCTCCGTAGGTTGGCTTGGTTCCCACGGTTCCGGTAACCGCACCCGGAAAACGAATTGAACCACCGGTGTCAGAACCGATTGCGAGCGGTGCCTGGAAAGATGCAACGACAGAAGAAGAGCCTCCGCCAGAACCACCAGGAATGCGAGTGAGATCCCAAGGATTCTTTGACGGGCCGTAGGCGCTGAACTCGGTTGACGAACCCATCGCGAATTCGTCAAGGTTGGTCTTGCCGAGAATTGGCATGCCCGCAGCGCGAAGTTTCTTAACGACGGTTGCGTCGTATGGTGGCTGCCATCCTTCAAGAATTTTCGAGCCAGAGGTTGTTGGTGCATCGGTCGTAGTGAGGTTGTCTTTTACGGCGATTGGCACGCCGGCCAAAGGTGATGAAACTTCACCGGCGGCACGTGCACGGTCAGCTTCGGCGGCTGCGATTAGCGAGGACTCTGGGTTCTGGTAAAGGTATGAGTGCACCGCGCCATCGACGGCTTCGCTGCGGTCAAGGTGCGCGCGGGTTACTTCGACTGACGAGACTTCTCCCGAGCTGATTAGCGCGGCAAGTTCGCTTGCTGTTTTGCGAATGAGATCGGTCACGGCCTACTCCTCATCCAAGATTGCGTTTACCTTGAAGCGACCCTCGGCGCTGTCTGGAGCGCCCGATAGTGCCTCGGCCTGACTTAGTGATGGCTCGACCACGTCTTCGCGAAACACGTTTGCCATGGCAATCGGGTGGCTGGTTGACGGGGTGTCGGCATCGATGGCCTTGCTCACGTGTGCGACAGAGTCGGCAATCACGGATAGCTGCTTGGTGAACTGCTCGACTTCTTCGTCAGAGACGAGAATTCGAGCAAGGCCAGCCAAATGGCGCACTAGCTCGGGGGTTATTTCAGACATTAGGGCTCTCTCAGAACGAGGGATGTTTACCCGCTAAGTTTACCCGACAGCCCGTTTCGGCGGTGTTTCGGGCTTAAGCACCCAGTCGGCGCACAAACTCGTCTTCGTCGATGACCTCGACCCCGAGTTCTTCGGCCTTGGCTAGCTTCGAGCCGGCGTTCTCGCCGGCAACCACGAACGAGGTCTTTTTAGATACCGAACCAGCCGCCTTGCCGCCGTTAGAGATGATGGCTTCTTCGATACTTTCGCGGGTGAATTGCTTGAGTGAACCGGTAGCCACGATGGTTAGGCCACTGAACTTGCCGCCCTCCGCAACTGCGGCACCGGGCCCTGCGTGACCTTCGATGTGCAGCAGAACTCCGGCAGCGCGCCAAGACTCGATAATCTCGACGTGCCAGTCGACCGAGATCCAGTCTTTTATCGAAGCCGCGAGAGTTGCACCAACACCTTCAACCTGGCTGAGCTCCTCGGTTGTCGCCGAGAAAATCGCATCGAGTGAACCGAAGTGGTTGCTGAGCGATCGCGCGGCTACCGGGCCAACGTGACGAATGCCGAGAGCTGTCAAGATTCTCCACAGCGGTCTGGTCTTTGCATCCTCCAGATTTCGCAAAAGTTTGAGTGCGGTCTCTGAAGGTGTGCCGTCTTTTTTCTTGAAAAGATCATCTGTAAGGTGCTCGAGAGTCAAACTGAAAATTGCAGCCTCAGAAGTCAAGATTGCTTTGCCATCGTTTGTGCGAGTGAGCGCGTCGGCCGCAACTTCGCCAAGTGCCTCGATGTCGAGAACACCGCGAGAACCGATGTAGGCGATTCGTTCGCGCAACTGGGCTGGGCAGCTTTTGCTGTTACTGCAACGAAGATCGATGTCTCCGTCTGCTTCTTGATGCAGCGGAGCTTTGCACTCGGGACAATTCTTTGGCATCACGAAAGCTCGTTCGCTGCCATCGCGCTTCTCGACGACCGGGCCAAGAATTTCTGGAATCACGTCGCCCGCTTTGCGAAGCACGATGGTGTCGCCAATCAAAATTCCTTTTGCCTTGACCACATCTTGGTTGTGCAGGGTTGCGAACTCGACGACCGAACCGGCCACCTTCACCGGCTCGACTACCGCGTAAGGAGTGGCTCGACCGGTGCGACCAACCGAGACTCTAATGTCTAGAAGCTTGGTGTGCACCTGCTCAGGCGGGTACTTGAAGGCAATCGCCCAGCGCGGCGCCCTGCTCGTGTAGCCCTGCTCCTGCTGCTCTGCAAGGGCGTCAATCTTCACAACGACACCGTCAATCTCGTGCTCGAGGTCGTGCCGGTGGGCTTCGAATTCGTCGATGTAAGCCTGAACTTCTTCGGCGTTAGAGACCACGCGATAGCGCTCTGAGGTTGGTAAACCCCAAGATCCCAGCAACTCGTAGATTTCGCTCTGGTTCTTGACTGGGGCATCTTGCCAAGCACCTATGCCGTGCACCAGCATTCGCAACGGGCGACTAGCTGTGACCTTCGAGTCTTTTTGTCGCAGTGAACCGGAAGCCGAGTTTCTCGGGTTTGCAAACGGAGCCTTGCCCTCGGCAATCAGACCTTCGTTGAGCGCTGCGAAGTCGGCGACTGCAAAAAAGATTTCACCGCGCACCTCAACTACCGCTGGGTGACCCTTGCCAGAAAGCTCTCGCGGAATCGACTTGATGGTTAGCACGTTAGCGGTCACATCTTCGCCGACGACGCCGTCGCCTCGCGTTGCAGCGGAAACCAACTTGCCGTTCTCGTAGCGGAGGTTGATTGCAAGACCGTCGATTTTAAGTTCACACAAGAACGGGCCGCCGCCAGACTTGGCTATCCAGGCTGCCATTTCTTCGCGACTGAAAACATTATCAAGCGACCACATGCGATCGAGGTGTTGCACCGGTGAGAAAGTGGTTGTCGCCTCGCCGCCGACACTCTGGGTCGGTGAGTCGCCGGTGATTAAATCTGGATGCTCTGCCTCGAGCAATTCGAGTTCGCGCATCAAAGCGTCATATTCGGCGTCAGATACCAGAACCGTGTCATTCGAGTAGTAGGCGCGACGGTGCTTGTTAATTTCGTCGACTAGTTCGGCAACGCGTTTTGCGGCTGCAGCGTGAGTCATGCGCCTATTGTCTCGGCTTCTGCTGACACGGCACTAACAGTGCGATCGATGGTTGCCTGACCCAAAACGCGAGTGCCAACATACAAGACCGCAGTCTGGCCTGGGGCAACACCCATCAACGGTTCGCGAAGCTTCATGACGATTTCACCATCGACAACCGCTGCCAAGCAGGGCACGGCGTCTGCGTGGGCTCGCACCTGAACATCGGCGTCGAACCAGGTTGTCGCATCGGCAGGCTCACTGCCGCACCAGGTAAAGCGTGAACCGGCAAGCTCGGTTACTGCAAGGGCCGCGTGTGAACCAACAACCACCTGATTAGTCTTTGGGCGAATCTCTAGAACGAAACGTGGCTTGCCATCGGCGGCGGGGCGACCGATGTTAAGGCCCTTGCGCTGACCGATGGTGAAGCCGTGAGCGCCGGTGTGCTGACCCAAAACGTTTCCGCTGCGATCAACAATCTCGCCCTCTTTTTCGCCGAGCTTGTCGTTGAGCCAATCTTGGGTGTCACCCTCTGGAATGAAGCAGATGTCATAGCTGTCTGGCTTGTTGGCAACGGCTAGGTTTCTAGCAGCTGCCTCGGCACGAATGTCATCTTTCGAAGCCGATGCGCCGATCGGAAAATACGCGTGCTTCAACTCTTTCGTGGTGAGCACTCCAAGCACATAGCTCTGGTCTTTCGCGTAGGCGTTGCTTCTGTGTAATTCGAGTTCGCCGTCGTCGCCAGTCAAAATGGTTGCGTAGTGACCGGTGCAAACCGCATCGAAACCAAGAGCAAGCGCCTTTTCAAGTAAGGCGGCGAATTTGATGCGCTCGTTGCAACGCATACAAGGATTCGGCGTGCGACCCGCTTCGTATTCGGCGATGAAATCGTCGACCACTTCTTCTTTGAACTTCTCGCTGAAATCCCAGACGTAGTAGGGAATGCCAAGAATATTTGCCGCGCGCTGGGCATCCATGCTGTCTTCGATTGTGCAGCAACCGCGCGAACCGGTTCGCAGGGTGCCCGGCATGCGCGAGAGGGCTAGATGAACGCCAACTACTTCGTGGCCAGCCTCGACGGCTCGGGCGGCGGCAACGGCGGAGTCAACTCCACCAGACATCGCAGCAAGAACCTTCATGGGTCAAGTTTAAGTCGGGTTTGCACTTCGTGCGGTGGCAACCGCAGCGGGCAAAACCTCAAGAAAACGCTCGACTTCAGCCTCGGTGGTCTGCAGACCGACGGTGACCCTGAGGCAAGAGTTTGCCTCTTCTTCTGTGCGGCCCATGGCCAAGAGCACGTGAGATGGGCGGTCGACCCCGGCCTGGCAAGCAGAGCCTGCAGAAACGGCGATTTCCGCCTGATCGAGCAAAAACAATAGGCCGTCAGACTTGAGTCCCTCGAAGGTGAAGTGAGCGTTGTGGGTCATTGCCACTGTTGAGCCACGACTAAATCGTGCGCCGGCGATTTCGCCCTCGACTCCGGCGCGCAGTTGTTCAACCAGAGCTTGGGTGTGGGCGTTGTGTCGCTGCAAGTTTGCAACGGCAAGGGTTGCGGCGTGCGCAAATGCTTTGGCCCCGGCAGCATTCATGGTGCCACTTCTCATCGAGCGCTCTTGGCCGCCACCGTGAGTAAGCGGGGTTAGTTTTGCGGCACGAGCAAGAATCAACGCTCCGACTCCTACCGGGCCAGCAACCTTGTGCGCAGACATGCTCATTGCCGAGAGCCCCGAAGCCTTGAAGTTGATTGGCACATGACCAAAGGCGGCGATGGCATCGCTGTGAACCGCAATGTCGTGCTTGGCCGCGAGCGCGGTCACCGCATTGATGTCGTTGATAACACCGATCTCATTGTTTGCCCACATCACAGAGATGAGTGCAACTTCTGCACCGCGAGCGGCCAAGAAGTTCTCCAGCCAGAGCATATCGAGAACGCCTTCGTCGCTCACCGGAATCCATGCGACTTCTGCACCCTCGTGCGCTGCGAGCCATTCGATTGGGTCAATCACGGCATGGTGTTCAACATAGGCCGAAACAATGACCTTTCGTGCTGGGTTCTCGGCACGCTTGTGCCAAAACAGGCCCTTGATGGCAAGGTTGTCACTCTCGGTGCCACCGGCGGTGAAGATAACCTCGCTGCGATCGCAACCGACCGCGAGCGCGAGTTGTTCTCTGGCGTCTTCTAGCATCATTCGACTGCTCTGCCCGAACGAGTGGGTGGCGCTCGGGTTGCCTACCGTTTTCATCGCTTCGGCGTATGTAGCCAGCACCTCTGGGTTAATCGGCTCGGATGCCGCGTAATCGAGGTAAATAGACATGTGGCTAGCCTAGGCTTTTGCCTATGTCTTTCGCAGTGCCGAGCAACAAACTTGGCGTAACTTTCGCCAACGAACTTGGAACCATCAGGGTTTACTCGGCCAACGCCACATACTTGGCAATCGTGATTCTCGACGAAGACAACCCTCGCGAGATTCGCCGCGAGATCGAACTGATTCGGGGCGAAAACGACATCTGGGCGGCCACCTCTGCCGCGCTCAAGCCCGGCATGAAATACGCCATCCGTGCCGATGGACCCGAGGGGCCACGACACGCCTTCAACCGAGACCTGCTGCTGATTGACCCCTACGCCAGGGGAATCAAGCGCGAGTCGGCTCGAGAGTACTACTGCGTTGCCGTTGATGACAGCTTCGACTGGCAGGGGGTAACTAAACCTGATGTTCCTCTCGATCGAGTTGTCATCTATGAAGCCCACGCCCGAGGACTGACCCGTGGCAACACAGACCTGCCAGACGACATTCGTGGCACATACGCCGCCCTTGCCCACGAGAGCACAATCGCGCACCTCAAGAAAATCGGCGTGACTTCGGTTGAACTGCTGCCGATACATCAGATCATCTCTGAGTCGCACCTGCTAAACACGGGGCTGTTTAACTACTGGGGCTACAACTCGATCAACTTCTTTACTCCGCACCACCGCTATGCGAGCCAGAGCGCTATTGAAGCCGGGCCACAGGCAATTCTCACTGAGATCAAGACCGCGATTCGTGAACTGCATCGCAACGGCATCGAGGTTCTGCTCGACGTGGTTTACAACCACACTGCCGAGGGTGGAGCTCGTGGCCTGACTTTCAGTTATCGAGGCATAGATGCCAGCAGCTACTACCGCCAAGACGACCTTGGTAATTATCACGACACCACCGGCTGCGGCAACTCGCTCGACTTCTCTAACCCACAAGTTGTCGAACTTGTCATTGACTCGCTTCGCTACTGGACGAACGAGATGCAGATCGACGGTTTCAGATTCGACTTGGCAACCACTCTTGCCCGAGATGAAAACAATAGCTTCGACCCAAACCACCCGCTGCTGCAGAGAATCGTAAGCGATCCAGATTTTGCCAAATCAAAAATGATTGTCGAACCCTGGGATGTTGGCCTCGGCGGTTGGCAAACCGGAGGGTTTCCTGATCGCTTCAGCGAGTGGAACGACCGCTATCGTGACAGCATTCGCAGATTTTGGTTGAGCGACGTGGCTGATGCTCGAAACAGCGGAAATCACGGAAACGGAATAGCAGAACTGGCGACCCGACTTTCGGGTTCGCGCGATATCGTCGATGGCCCGAGCGGGCCGCTCGGAACGGTTAACTTCATCACCGCGCACGATGGTTTCACACTTCACGATCTAGTGAGCTATAACGTGAAACACAATCAGGTGAACGGCGAAAGTAACCGCGACGGCACAAACAACAATCACTCGTTCAATCACGGTGGCGAAGGCGAACAGGTTGACGCCGAGACTCTGACCCAACGTCGTCGAGCAATGCGCAACCTGATGGCGACGATGCTGTTTTCGGCTGGAATACCGATGATCACCGCGGGTGACGAACGGGCAAAGACTCAACTAGGCAACAACAACGCATACTGCCAAGACACCGTCTTGAGTTGGGTCAACTGGCAATTGACCGGGCACCAGAGCGACTTCGAAGACACTGTTGCATACCTGGTCAAACTTCGCCGTGAGAATGCTGTGCTGAGACCCAAGAACTTCAACAACTTCGAAGAGGCCACCGCAGAATCTGATCTGGCCCGCTGGCACAACCTATTCGGTGAGATTTTGACCGAAGACGACTGGAAGAGCCCCGAAAATCGATCTTTTGCGAAACTCAGCAAGAGCGTTGCGGGTTCGGGTGATTTCAACCAACTGCTGCTTGTGGTTCACGCAACCGAAGAAGATATCGAGTTCACGCTGTCTGAAGAAATCGATTCGGAGGGCTTCGAATTGCTCTGGGATAGCGCCATCGAGAACCCGAATGAGCTAGAGATTTCGAAGGCAAAACCCGGTGACGTTTTGAATCTGTCGCCCATGACCATCAGGCTTTATAAGGTTCTCTAAATTCGGAATGGTCGCCCAGCCGATTGATGACTACCCTTGACCTGTGGGCAAGTCCAAATCAAATCCGATCGAGCATGATGCGCTAATCGGTCGCCTGCCAATTACCGCGGTAACCCCGGTCGTCGATGGTGGCGACTACCCGGCCAAAGCCTTCGTCGGCGAAGTGATTCCCTTCAGCGCGGTGGTCTTTCGCGAGGGTCACGATGCTCTCGGTGTCGAACTAATTCTCACCTCACCCACAGCCAAGGTGTCAGTGCACCGCATGCGACCGGGCGCAGCCGGTTCGGACTCGTGGCACGCGGTTGCCCAACTCACCGAAAAGGGTGACTACAAGTTTCAGATTCGAGCCTTTGGCGATGATTTCGAAACCTGGCACCACAGCGCCACGGTAAAGATCGCAATCGGTGTCGACGAAGAACTCATGATGCTAGAGGGTGTCGCCTTGTTTGCGAACGCCGCGGCCGGGTCAGAGCGCTCTGCAGCAGAAGCAAAGAAGCTAGTAGAGCTCGCCGAGAAACTGAGCGATAAGTCGAAATCGGCTAAGGCACGCCTTGCCGAGGCAGAAGCGCCAGCGGTTCTGAAACAGATGGCCCAGAACCCAATTCGCAGTTTGGTAACCCTCAGCGATGTTCACACGATCAAGTGTGAGCGCGAGTTCGCCGGTGCGGCAGCCTGGTACGAGTTCTTTCCGCGCAGCGAAGGCGCGGTGCTCGATGCGAAGACCAAGACCTGGACCTCTGGAAACTTCAAGACCGCAGCCAAGCGTTTGGTTGCGGTTGCCGAAATGGGTTTCCAAATCGTTTACCTGCCACCAATCCATCCGATTGGCACAGCCTTTCGCAAGGGGCCGAACAACTCGCTAAACGCAGCCAGCGGCGACCCCGGTTCGCCATGGGCAATTGGCAACGAGGCCGGCGGTCACGATGCGATACACCCAGATCTCGGCAACGAGAAAGATTTCAAGGACTTTGTGAAAAAGGCCAAAGACCTAGGGCTCGAGATTGCCCTTGACCTGGCACTGCAGGCCTCACCAGATCATCCGTGGGTTAAATCAAACCCAGAGTGGTTCACTACTCGCGCAGACGGCACGATTGCCTATGCCGAAAACCCGCCGAAGAAATATCAAGACATCTTTCCGATCAATTTTGACAACGACCGAGACGGAATCTATCTAGAGGTGCTCAGGGTCGTAAAGCACTGGATTTCTCTCGGGGTCAAGGTGTTCAGGGTCGATAACCCGCACACCAAGCCAGTGAATTTTTGGCAGTGGCTAATTGCCGAGGTGAACGCCGAATTTGAAGACGTCATCTTCTTGGCCGAGGCGTTTACTCGCCCAGCCATGATGCACACGCTCGGCAAGATCGGTTTTCAACAGAGTTACACCTACTACACCTGGCGAAACAGCAAGGCAGAGCTCGAGAGTTACCTGACCGAACTGTCGCGAGAAACCGCCGACTTCTTCAGACCGAACCTCTGGGTTAGCACGCCGGATATTCTCACCGAATACCTGCAATTCGGTGGCCCCGCAGGTCACAAGATTCGCGCAATTGTTGCCGCAATGGCTGGCGCTAGCTGGGGAATGTACAGCGGCTTCGAATTGGTTGAATCGGTCGCGAGACCAGGCGCCGAAGAACACATCGATAGCGAGAAGTATGAATACAAGCCACGCGACTTCAAGGCAGCCGAAAAGAACGGTCGCTCGATAGCTCCACTGATATCGAAACTGAATGATGCCCGTGCTGAACATCCCGCTCTGAGGCAACTTCGCAACATTGAAATTCACTCGAGCGACGACAATTCGATTTTGGTTTTCAGCAAGCACCTCGCGGCCGAACACAGCCCGAGCGGTAAAGATGACACCGTAATCGTGGTTGTCAATGTTGACCCGCACTCGGTTCGCGAAACTACGGTTCACCTAGACCTGGCAAAACTTTCTATCGACTCGGAGACCTTCGAGGTGCGAGATTTGCTTACCGAACAAAAATTCACCTGGGGCGCTAGCAACTACGTGCGACTAGACCCGCGCGAAGAACCCGCCCACATTCTCTACGTGACGAAGCGAAACTAAATGCTCTTCGGCAAGAAAGACGTTGCTTTGCCACAGCTCGATCAAGACACTGTTGCAAAAGTCACATCGGGCTCTTCGCACGAACCGCACTCGGTCTTGGGCGCTCACGCTCACGATGGCGGTTGGATAATCCGAACCCTCAAGCCACTGGCCACAAAGGTATTCGCCCAACTGGAAGGTTCGATTCAGATCGAGCTAGAGCATCTCGATAACGGTCTATTTCAAGGTTTCGTCAAAACCAAGCAGGTGCCCGACTACAGAATCGTTGCGCATTACTTGGAAAGCGGCAAAGTTACCGAGTGGCTTACCGACGACCCGTATCACTACCTGCCTACCGTCGGCGAAGTCGACCTGCACCTGATTGCCGAAGGTCGCCACGAAGAACTCTGGAAGGCACTTGGTTCGCAGGTTAGAACCATCGATGGCAGCCTCGGCGGCAGCACCGGAACCAGCTTTGCCGTCTGGGCCCCAAATGCCCTCGCGGTTCGAGTGGCCGGAGACTTCAATCATTGGAACGGCGTCGGGCACGCTATGCGGGTCATGGGCTCTAGCGGGGTCTGGGAGATTTTCATTCCGGGGCTGGCCGCCGGCACCAAATACAAATACGACATTCTGACCAAATCCAATGGCTGGATTACCAAAATCGACCCGATGGCTCGTCACACCGAGACTCCCCCGGCAACAGCCTCGGTGGTCACCGAGTCTTTTCACAAGTGGGGCGACGGCACTTGGTTAAACCAGCGAGCAAAACGCGACGTTCTCAAATCGCCGATGTCAATCTATGAGCTGCACGTTGGTTCGTGGAGAAAGGATCTCAGCTACCGAGACCTCGCGGAAGAACTCATTCCCTACGTTCTTGAGCTCGGCTTCACGCATGTCGAGTTCATGCCACTGGCAGAACACCCCTTCGCACCTTCTTGGGGTTATCAAGTCACCGGCTACTACGCACCGACTTCAAGGTTTGGTTCACCCGATGACCTAAAGTTCTTGATTGACGCACTGCACAACGCCGGCATCGGCGTAATTCTCGACTGGGTGCCGGCACACTTTCCGAAAGACGATTGGGCGCTCGCGCGATTCGACGGTGAGCCGCTTTATGAACACGCTGACCCTCGCCGCGGTGAACACCCCGACTGGGGAACCTACATTTTTGATTTCGGTAGAACCGAGGTTAGGAACTTTTTGGTAGCGAACGCGCTCTATTGGTTCGAGGAGTTTCACATCGACGGCTTGCGTGTCGACGCCGTCGCATCGATGTTGTATCTCGACTATTCGCGCGAAGGCAATGACTGGTTGCCAAACGAATTCGGCGGCCGCGAAAACCTAGACGCAATCAAGTTCATGCAAGAAACCAACGCAACGGCATACCGTCGCAACCCAGGCATCATGATGATTGCCGAAGAGTCGACCAGTTGGGGTGGCGTTAGCTCACCGACAGACGGTGGCGGTCTCGGCTACGGCTTCAAGTGGAACATGGGTTGGATGAATGACACCCTGCGCTACATCGAGAAAGACCCCGCCTACAGAGCCCACCACCATGGCGAACTCACTTTCTCGATGCTCTACGCCTACGACGAGAAATTCATTTTGCCGATCAGCCACGACGAGGTAGTTCACGGAAAAGGCTCGCTTTTAGCCAAGATGCCTGGCGACCGTTGGCAGCAGTTGGCAAACGTGCGCGCTTACCTCACCTACATGTGGTCGCACCCCGGCAAGCAGTTGCTTTTCATGGGCAGCGAGTTTGGCCAGCAATCTGAGTGGAACCAAGAGCACGGTCTCGAATGGTGGATTCTCGAACAGCCGAGTCACCAGGCCCTCAAGTCGCTGGTTTCGACCCTAAACCGCCTCTACCTTGAAAACCCTGCCATGTGGCAGCTAGACCACTCACAGGGCGGTTTCACCTGGATCGACGGCGGTGCCGCAGAGGCAAACGTGCTGACTTTCTTGCGCTGGGATGACGCTGGCAATCCGATTGCGGTTGCAATCAACTTTGCCGGCCACCCACACTACGACTGGGCGCTCGGCCTGCCGTTCGACGGCGAGTGGCAAGAGATTTTGAACACAGATGCGCAGCAATTCGGCGGCTCGGGTGTCGGCAACCTCGGTTCGGTTAGAGCCAACCACGAGGGCACGCACGGTCAGCCACACTCGGCTCGGGTCAACCTGCCACCACTTGGCGCAATCTGGTTGAAGCCTAAAAAGAACTAAAAGAGCATTGAGGTTAGTCGGTTTCTAGCCGCAACCACATCTGGCGTCGTTTTGCCAACTATTTCAAAATATTGCAAGAGCCGTTCACGCATCACGTTTTTATCGTCTTGACTCGCGTCTGCGAAATTCACCAGTAGCGCTTCGAACGCATCTGCATAATCGCCAATCGCGAGCAGAGCGTCTGAGGCCATAAGCAATTCATCGAAGTTCTGCGGCGGATTGTTCAAAACCTTGTCGACATCTACCCCCTCGAGCCGAAGCAGCAGCACAGACTGCGCAACGCCAGCGGCCGCAATCGGATCGCTCGGTATTTCGTTAAGAATCTGCTGATAGGCGGCTTTGGCTTCTGCATACGACCCGGCATTCAAAAGCTCTACGGCAGCCTTGTGCTTCGGAGGAAGCTGCGGAGTGGTCGGCACTGGCTCGGCGTTTGCATCAACAACGGCAGTGCCGGTAATCGAATTGTTGACGGCAACGAGCAACAACTTTTCAACTACTGCTTGGATTTGTTCTAACTCTTGGTCGCCGACAAACAGCGGAACCGGTTGACCAGCCATCATTGCCAAAAGAGTTGCGGGCTGCGTGACGCCGAATGCCTCTGCAACGCGCTGCTGCTTTTCGGTGTCGACGCGACAGAGAATCGCCTTGCCACCAAAACTCGAGACAATCGATTCTAGTTTCTGGCTAAGCGAAGTGCTGGCTTCGTCTGCCGTTGAAAAGAAGTCGACTAGAACCACCAACTTGCTAGACAATTCGAGATAGTGGCGCAGGTTTACCTCTGTCATCTCAGAAATCAACGAAGGCACAGTCACGATTATGGCTTCAGCAGCGGCTGGGTTTTGTGCAGAGGCAGGGCTAGTTGCGGGTGGCTGGCGCAGCGACGAGAGGTCGAGAGCACCGCGAAAACTCGAAGAGAACTGATCAGACATTAGAGGCTCACCACACTAATTAGCCCCTGGGTGGCTCCAAGCAAAACAATCTTGGCGCTCTCATCTACCGGTGGAACATAGAACAGAAGCATGTCCCCGTAGATCGAGCGCACCCCTCTGGTTGAACCGGTTGCACCAAGTATAAGCTTCTCTTGAGCTCCAACCGCTACTGCAGAATTAGCCCGTTTTGGCTTGATTGTGTATCTGTCGAGCTGGTAGACGGCAACCAGGGCACCGCCGTCTGAGGTCGCCATTGAGATTACGTTCGGATTTCCGAGCAGGTGCGCATAGGCGATGTTTGCGTTATTCAACGAGGTCGCCTGCTCTTTTTGAGCCTGCGAAACCTGGCGGTAGAACTCGTTGTCTAGGTCAAAAAGCTGCGCGCTCAGGCTTGCCTGCCCAAGATTCAGCACATCACCGAAGGCGATGGGCAGCTTGTTTGGGGCAACCTTCAAGAAGAGTGAAGCCGCATCAACTGGGATGGCTCCCAGTTCGCTTGAAGGCACTGCAGGAATTTCTGCACCCGGCATTAGGCGAATAGTGAACCAAACCTTGTAATTGCTTCTCGCACTGTCTTGCTGCATGACGATCATCTGCGGAAGCGCGGTGTCACCCTCTTCATCTGTCACAGCCATCGCAACTCTCGGCCACGAAGACGTTGCTGCCGGAAGATTGAACTTGATTGGTTCAGCGGCGATAGCTTGAAGGCTGGCAATTCTGGCATTGCGCGTGCGAAGAACATAGTTAGTGCTTCTAACCGCAAGTGCGGCACCGTCGAATCGCTCAGCCAAAACTCGGCGATCATTTCTTGCATCTGCTTCACGAGCAATAGCCGAAACGTCGTTAAGAATGCGCTGCACCTGCGCTGCTTGAAGCGAGACTGGTTGCACCTGATCATCGACCGTTGGTGATGCAGAAGGCTCTGGACTAGCAGCACAACCCGAAAGCAAAGTCAGGGTGAGAGCTCCACTCGTGATTGCGACGAAACCTCGAGCAGAACGCCTGCCCCGCTCTGGGCTCTGCAACACACTGCGATAGCGATAGCGTGGTGGCCTCGGGGGTTTTGGAGTCTTTCTTCGCGGACCACGATCGATTCTCATTTTTCTGAATGTGATGATGGTCAAGACAATCGCCACCAACAGAAAACCAAGACCCACCCAAATCAGAATTGTTGACGGAAGCGTGTCAAAGGTTGGTGTCCAGACGATATCAATTGCCGAAGGAATCGGCGCTAAACCATTGCTAGCGATCAGCACGGCACCCTCATCAGCAGTCGTTGCCTTCAGGGATGCCGTCAGCGCGGCATCAACCTGGGTGCGCCAGAGGTCTGAGTTCTTGGGTGAGATAGACGGTTCTTTGCCGGCGAATGTCTTTGCAACGGCCGTCTCTTCTTTCGCCACAGCAACCAGAGCCACATGAGGTGATTCGCCAACAAATGCCCTGATGTCGCTCTCTCGGCCTGTGGCTATGAACGCCTGAGGGCCACCATCAACGGTTACCTTAATTGCACCCGGATGCATCGAAAGCACGTCGTTTGGCACGATTGCATAGGGAGCACCTGATTCAGGGGCGATCGACAAGCTGTATTGACTGGGTGGCGCCAGAATGGTTCTCTGAGCAAGGCCGGTGAGCATGAGTACGGTCGACAGAGCAAAGAGCACGGCGGCAACTAGAAAGCGCATGCAAATTCCAATCCGACTAAACTTGGCGAAGGCGAAATGCCTGTGGATAAGTCTACCGAAGTGGCTAGGAGCCCTGAATTGAGTGCTGAAGACGCTGTCTTTCCTCTCGTAATGAGGGGTTACGACCGTGAGGCCGTCGATGACGCCTTGCTCGACCTTCGACGAGAACTGCTGCAACTCAGCGCCCAAAATGCCCAGCTGGCAAGCGAACTTCGCGAAACTTCAAATCGCCTACTCGCAGCCGAAGGCGAGCTCACCGAGGTTGGCGAACCAAGCTATGCGGGCGTCGGCGCAAAAGCCGCTTTGATTCTTTCGACCTCAGAAGAGCAGGCTAAGCGTCTGGTGCTCGAGGCCGAAACCGAGGCGAGCATCACTCGAAAGAATTTGCACGAAGAACTCGAAACTCAGCGCAACGAAGCAAAAGGCTATTACGACGCTCTAGTCTCTGAGGCCCAGCGTCGAGCAGATCGACTCATCAACGCCGCTAGCGTCGAATACGATCAGTCGATTGCCGATGCCAAGTCAAAGGGCGCCGAAATCATCGATGAAGCAATTCGTGAGGCCGGCGCTATCCGTGGCTCTATTGCAACCGAGGTTGCAAAACTTCGCGCAACTGCAAAACGCGAAATCGAAGCTCATCGAGCCAAAGTCGACAGAGATCTGGCCGAGAAAAAACTTTTGTCAGCCAGAGAGAACAACTCTTCTATCGACTACAACCGTGCGCTGTCTATCATCACCGAACAGGCCAGAATCGATCTCGAACTCGAACTCACCGCTCGACGCTCTGAAGCCGAACAGACCTACCTGCGCAAGCACCAAGAAGCAGTAGCCGCCACGCAGCGTTACCTCGATGACGCCAACGGTCAACTCAGCTTGGCCATCACCCGAGCCAATGCAGCAAGACTAGAGGCCGAAACCCTTGAAGCCGCCGCTCGCTCAATCAACAAGAAGTCGACCGACGAAACCAGAATTAAAGTTGATGCCATGGTGGCAGCGGCCGAAGCCGAAGCTCGCACGATCTTGAGCGATGCACATTCGAAGGCAGACACCGAGTTGCGTGAAGCCGAGGCAAAGCTGAGACGTCTAGAGGTTGAGCGCGAGGCCGTGTCTCAATATGTCGAGAACCTAAAGTCTGTTTTCGAGCGCCTTCAGGCTAACCTGAACCTCAAGTAGCAAAAGAGGAAGCCATGGCAAACAACATCAAAGTCAGCAATGCGTTTCAAGTTGGTCTGCTTGGCGGGCTAGGCGTTCTAACCGCGCTTGTCTTTGGCAACATGATTGCAACCATTGCCAGCATCATCACCTATGTCTTCGCAGCTATTTTTATCGCCCTTGGCCTAGACCCGATTGTCAGCTTCATTGAGAAGCGCTGGCTAAAGCGCCCCTTTGCCATTTTGACGGTTGTAATCATTTTCTTCGGCGTCGTAGCAGGCCTGATCTGGGCGGTAACGCCGAGCCTGGTCAGGCAGTCAGCAAACTTCATTGAACAGGCACCGCTAATTCTTGGCGGAATCAGTCAAATTGATTTGGTGGTAACCCTAGATGCGCAATTTGGCGGCGCAATCAGCAAGACACTCACCTCAACCGGCGAGTTTCTGGGCGACTCAAAAAACTGGCCGACCATGCTCGGTGGCGTGGTTCAGGTGAGCCTGAGCATCTTTAACGGCTTCTTCGCCGGGTTAATTGTTGTAATTCTCTCGATTTACTTCATGGCTTCGCTCGACTCTTTCAAGCACTGGACTTACAAACTGGTCAACTACAAGAGCCGCGACAACTTCATCAACATCAGCGAACAGGTGGCCAACTCGGTTGGACGCTATGTGATGGGTCAGATGACTATCGCATTCATCAACGCAACGCTCGGCTTCATCGTGATGTCAATCATCGGCGTTCCGTTTCCGCTGCTGTTGGCGTTCATAGCCTTCGTCTTCGCCCTGATTCCCCTGGTGGGACCGGTTTCTGGCGCTGTGGTGATCACCCTCGTTGCGCTGTCGGCCTCACCACTAACTGCGTTGATCATCGCAATCTATTACGCGATTTACCTTCAACTTGAGGCCTACCTAATCAGCCCGCGAGTCATGCGCAAGGCAGTCGATGTTCCGGGAGCAGTTGTGGTTGTTGCCGCACTTGCCGGCGGCGCACTGCTCGGTGTTCTTGGTGCGCTCGTAGCCATTCCGGTTGCCGCGTCAATCATCTTGATTATTCGACAGGTTTGGATGCCCCGACAAGACGCACAGGTCGACTAACCAAATTCGTTGAAAGCCGGTCGCTTAGGCAGTGAAAGTTTCAGCCAGCGGATATCGCTGCGGATTCACAACTCGAACAATTTCGTCTAGCACGCGTTTAGTTGCCGACTCGCCCACCCAAAGATGTTTCGCCCCATCGACTCCGATGAGTTCGATGTTGGGCAGCATCGCAAATCGCAATTGCGCCTGGCTTGGCGTTAGATAGTCGTCAAACTCTGGAATGAGAGCGACAAGCTTCTTATCGCTCTGGCTCCAACGCAACAATTCTCCGTCGGTGGTTCTGTGCAGTGGTGGCGATAGCAAAATCGCGCCGAGGACATCTTCGTCAAACGCATACTTCAGGGCAAGTTCGGTTCCGAAACTCCAGCCAACCACCCAGAGATTTGGCAGATTGCGCTGTTGAGCAAAGGCAACGGCGGCTCTAACGTCGGCTTCTTCGGTAACGCCCTCACCAAATTGCCCATCGCTGGTCCCGTGCGGAGAGCTGGTGCCTCGAGTGTTGAACCTGAGCACGGCGATGTCGGCAAGGGCTGGCAGCCGATTGGCGGCTTTTCGATAGATGTGGCTATCCATGAAACCGCCGTGGGTCGGCAGCGGGTGCAGCATGATCAGAGTTGCCACTGGTTCGCGGTTTTGTGGCAGTGCCAGTTCACCGACCAGTGATAGGCCGTCGCTGGTGTGAAGAGTTATCGCCTCGCGTCTGCTAGGAAGCTCGACCGAAGACTTCACCTCAATGACTTGGCTCAAAGCAGCTTTCCCTGAAAAGACTTCCAGCACGCGTTATGAAAGTGACGCCGAGTTGACACATCGCGGTGAGCATCCCAGGCAACGGTGTGAGCGGTGCCCTTGTTGATGTTTAGGTTGCAGTGCGGGCACTTCCAAACTTTGTCGTCATCAGCGCGAGAACCGGTTGTGGTCTGAACCACATACTCGACACCGTTCTTGAATTCGGTTCGCTTGATTCCGGCGCGAATGACATCGAGATTTAGTTCTGGAGTCTCGTCGTCGTCGCGCTTGCGCCTAGGTCGATTGCTGCGTGGCATCAGTACCAGTTGAACTTGTTCGAGTGGGCCAGAGCTCCACAGGCTGAGCCATAACGACCCTCGATGTATTTGAGACCCCAGTTGATTTGAGTTTTCGGGTTGGTCATCCAGTCTGCTCCTTCAGATGCCATCTTTGTGCCTGGCAAGGACTGCGGAATTCCATATGCACCTGAAGACTTGTTCTTCGCGTTTACACGCCAGTTCGACTCGCGCTCCCAAAGCGTGACCAGGCAAGAGTACTGATCAGACTTCCAGCCCATTTCAAGAATGGTCTTCAGTGCGTATTCCTTTGACGTTCCCGGGCTTGGCAGATCTGCGTTCTCAACAAAGAGCGGTTGAACGTCACCCTTGGTGACGATGTTGAAACCGCCTCGGGCGAAACTTATGGTTTGGGTGCTGGCGAGGCCATAACTCTGATCGGGGTCTTTCGAACTCGGGTCATACATCGACATGGTCGCGGCACTGGCTAGGGTGCCTGAATATGGGTCAACCACCGAGACAAGAGCCAAGGCGGCTACCGAGAGGTAAGCCCAAATCACTCGAACCGTTCTGGTTGCAAGATGGGGCAGCACGCTGCTCTGGCGCTTGGCCCAGAACGAGTGAAATTTTGGAAAGGTGCGGGCGACTAGTGACGGTCGCTCAACCGCATGTCTGCCCATAAAAACCTCGAAAGTGACTAAAAACCCAGTCTAACCCGCGTGAAAATGACCCGCCAGAGCCGATATTCAGCCAACGGGAAGCTTAAATGTCGGGCAGGTGCGCAGAACCTTGGTCATTGCGGTCTTCTCAGCCGTGGTTACCCAGAGTTTGTATTTCGCCTTAACCGCAACCTGTCTAGACACGTAGGCGCAGTGATAGGCCCGGTTAGGCGGCAGCCACTGGCTAGCGTCTGAGTCGCTCTTCGAGCCATTGGTTGGGCCATCGACTGCTAATAAGTTGAGCGGATCGTTTGCGATGTTGTATCGAGTGGTTGCGGATGCCGAGGCCGCCCCAGTCTTCCAGGCGTTTGAAAGGGCAACCACGTGGTCAATTTGCACTGCCATCGAAGTCTTGACTCCTCTGACGAACCTGATGACTTTGCCCGTGTATGGATCTTTGAGTGTTCCGGTAGCAACGAGACAGTTGGCATCGGCCCGCCAGGTGATGTTAGTCAGGTCTCGTTTCAAGATGTAGTTTCTTAGGTCGCAATAGCCGATGTCTCCCCAGCCATCACTGAAGTAGTCGCGGTCATAGCCAGACTGCGAACCAAGCGGGCGAACCTTAAGTTTCGCTAGCGCGCTAATCGATGTTGCCGAATAGATCGGTTTGGCCTCGACGCTGATTGGTGCGAGCAGAGTCGCACCCAGAACAACTGCGCTAGCTGTTGCGCTCGATATGAAGAATCTGGATGACGCGGTCAATAAACGCATCAACTTGATTTTCGGCATAGCCACCCCTCTGTGCAGAAAAAACAATACGGCGAACTTCAGACATCACGAGGGGTTCTGAATTGACCAGGTGTTCTAAAACCAAGTTGCACATTGCATCTACCTGTTTGCGTTTGTATCCGCGGGCCGGCCAGCTAACCCGTTCGAAGCGCTTCGACTTGGGGCGTTCGGCTCGTGCTCTAACAATCTCGGCAGTTCGCTGAAGTTGATCAACCAAAGCATGCTCGCCGCGAGTCTCGCGCTTGCGCTTCAATTCGCGATCGGCAAGTGCGTCTTCGATTCGATCCAGAGCAGAATCAACTTCTATTACGCCGTATCCGCCGCGTTCTAAATCGAACTCGGTCTCGCGCACTCGCTCAGATGCGAGCAGGTACCCCTCGGGGTTTTCGTACTGCTGGCGAGCCATCTCGATGAAGGCGTCGACTTGCTCGACGCTGTATCCGCGCCTGCGGCCCTTGGTGAGTGCGAACTTCTTATTCAACGAATGCCACCTAGCCGAAGAAAATGCTTGCGATGAGATAGGTGGCAAGTGCCGAAGGCAAGATTGAGTCGAGGCGATCCATGATGCCTCCGTGACCAGGCAACCAAGAACTCATGTCTTTCACGCCAAGGTCTCGCTTGATAAGTGACTCGGCAAGGTCACCGAACACCGCGGTTAGTGTCAGCGCTGCGGCGATTAGAACGCCCCACCACCATTCGATGTGCAGCAAAAACAGGGCGCAGAGAATGGCCGTGACAAGAGCTGCGGTGATAGATGCGACAAGCCCTTCAATAGTCTTCTTTGGGCTTACCCCCGGAGCCAACTTGGTGCGGCCAAGTTTGCGACCAACCAGGTAGCCGAAGGTGTCAATCATCGAGACAACCAGCACAAAAGTCAGGACCCACTCTTGACCGTCATCAGGCCTGCGCAACAACATCATGGCAAACGAAAGAGTCAGCGGAAGATAGATAACCAAGAACGCAGCTGCTGCGTAATCGCGAAGCGTGTTCTGTAGGGCCTGCATTGGCGATACCCGTCGCTCCCACAGCAGGTGAACAGTGCGCCAAATAATCAGCGCCGCCACTATTGCAATCGAAAAAACCCACTGAACAAAGTCACCGAAGAAGAACGTGGCAGGCATGATCATGACAGAGCCAACCACAGCTGGAACCCTCGGCACGTACCAGCCCTTAAGGCGAAGAGCTGTAGATAGTTCCCAGGCTCCTGTGCCAGCAGCGGCGGCAACCATAACCATCAGAAAAACGCCGTTAAAAGCATTAACCGAGAACAGAAACATACCGCCAAGCAGCAGTCCGACTGTAATCGACTTAGAAAGGCTGCGCCCCTCTGGCTTGGCAGCGCTCATTAGACCTCGAGAAGTTCGGCTTCTTTGCGCTTCAACGCTTCGTCGATTGCATCGACGTGTGTCTTTGTTGCAGCATCAAGATCTTTTTCGCCGCGGGTGATCTCGTCGTCGCCGACCAAACCGTCTTTCTTGAGCGCGGCCAAGTCGTCGTTTCCCTTGCGGCGAATATTGCGAATCGCAACCCTGGCGTCTTCTGCCTTGGCCTTCACGAGCTTCACATACTCTTTGCGGCGTTCTTCGGTTAGGTCTGGCAAAACCACACGAATGAGGTTGCCGTCATTCTGCGGGTTGGCATCAAGGTTCGGCATCGAGCGAACCGCAGCCTCAATTGCCTTTAGAGCGCTCTTGTCATAAGGGGTGATCACGATTGTGCGGGCCTCGGGATTGGCAAGCTGAGCCAGTTGAGCTAGCGGGGTTGGAGTTCCGTAGTAGTCGACCATGACCTTCTGAAACAACTGAGGGTTTGCACGGCCGGTGCGAACGTTGCCAAAGTCTTCTTTTGCCGCGTCGATGGCTTTCGACATTTTTTCGTTTGCGGTGGCCAGTATTTCTGAAATCATGCTTCTCCTGTTTAAAGATTTACGACGTTACGAACGTGCCAATCTTCTTTCCCTTTATTGCATCGATTACGTTGCTATTGCCCTGCATAGCGAAGACTCGCATAGGCATGTTGTTATCCATGCAGAGGCTGAATGCAGTGGCATCAACAACCTTTAGTCCTTGCACAAGCGCCTCTTGATAGGTGATTCGCTCGAGCTTCTTAGCGTTCAAATCTTTCTTTGGGTCGGCCGAATAAACCCCGTCTACACCGTTCTTGGCCACCAAGACTTCGTCGGCTTTGATCTCGAGCGCGCGCTGCGCGGCGACTGTGTCGGTCGAGAAGTATGGAAGACCAGCACCGGCACCGAAAATTACAACGCGACCTTTTTCAAGGTGACGAATTGCCTTGAGCGGAATGTAGGGCTCGGTTACCTGAGCCATCGAGATAGCGCTCTGCACTCGGGTATCTACGCCGGCTTGCTCGAGAAAGTCTTGAAGAGCGAGGGCGTTCATGACGGTGCCCAACATACCCATGTAGTCGGCTCTCGCTCGTTCCATGCCGCGCTGTGAAAGTTCGGCACCTCTAAAGAAGTTTCCGCCACCGACAACGATTGCGACTTCGGCGTACTTAGCGCCCTCTGCAATTTCGCGAGCCATCTCGGCCACTATGTCTGGGTTGATGCCTAGGGTTCCCCCACCGAAAGCCTCACCAGAAAGCTTGAGCAATACGCGACGCTTTTTACCTGGCAATTGGTCCTCCTTGGCTCTGATTCAGTCTCTATTCTAGGCGCGCAAAAGAAAAAGGCCCGGCCAAATGGCCGAGCCTTCATCCGTGGCTTGGGGTTTAGGCGCCAACACGCATGCGTGCGAAAGCCGAAACTGTGATGCCTGCGTTTTCGAGAACCTTGGCAACCGACAACTTGCTGTCTTTTGCGAAGTCCTGCTCGACAAGAACGTTCTCTTTGAAGAAGCCGTTTACGCGGCCTTCGACGATCTTGGTCAAAGCAGCCTCTGGCTTGCCTTCGTTGCGAGCGGTCTCTTCTGCGATGCGGCGCTCGGTTGCAACAACCTCGGCGCTGATCTCATCGCGGTTAAGTGCGGTCGGTGAGAAAGCTGCGATGTGAACTGCAACATCGTGAGCTGTCTCGGCGTCGTTACCCGAGTATGCAACCAAAACGCCAACCTGCGGAGGCAGGTCTTTGCTGGTGCGGTGTAGGTAAGCATCAACTGCGTCACCCTCTGCAACTGCTACACGGCGAAGCTCAACCTTTTCACCCATGATTGCGGCTTCATCGTTGATTGCGTCAGCAACCGACTTGCCACCCATGTCTGCAGAAAGAGCAGCTTCGAGAGACTTTGCGCCGGCGGCAACAACTGCATCGGCAACCTTGTCGGCTAGCTCAATGAAGACAGAAGCCTTAGCTACGAAGTCAGTCTCGCAAGCAAGCTCGATCAACCAACCGGTTCCGCCGTTAATGCGAGCCACGATTAGACCGTTGCTTGTTGTGCGACCTTCGCGCTTGGTGACGCCCTTTAGACCTTTGAGTCGAAGAACTTCCATGGCTTTGTCAACGTTGCCATCGGCCTCGTCGAGCGCACCCTTGCAGTCCATCATTCCAGCGCCGCTCTTTTCGCGAAGCGCCTTTACATCTGCAGCTGTGTAGTTAGCCATTACTTAACCTCTTCTACAGAAACAACCTCTGCTGCTTCAACCGGTGCGTCAACTGCAACTTCTGCCGCTGGTGCGCTCTGCTCAAGCAGTTCACGCTCCCACTCGGCTAGAGGCTCTGCGGCTTCTTCTGGCTTGGCGTGGCGTGCGATTAGACCCTCTGCAACTGCATCTGCAATAACGCGGGTTAGAACCTGTACCGAGCGAATCGCGTCGTCGTTTCCAGGAATACCAATGGTGACCTCGTCTGGGTCACAGTTGGTGTCGAGAATTCCGATAACAGGAATTCCAAGTTTCTTAGCCTCGGTGATTGCGAGGTGCTCTTTGTTGGTGTCGACAACCCAAATGACCGAAGGGGTCTTTGTGATGTTACGAATACCACCGAGTGACTTGTCGAGCTTGTCGCGCTCACGGCGAAGAATAAGAAGTTCCTTCTTGGTTAGACCGGTCTTGGTCGCACCGCTGAAGTCCATAACTTCGAGTTCCTTGAGACGTGCAAGACGCTTCTGGATGGTTCCGAAGTTGGTTAGTAGTCCACCCAACCAACGCTGGTTGATGTAAGGCTGACCAACGCGAAGAGCCTGCTCAGCAATTGCCTCTTGAGCCTGCTTCTTTGTTCCAACGAACAAGACTGATCCACCGTGTGCAACGGTGTCCTTTACGAATTCGTAAGCCTTGTCGATGTAGGTCAGCGACTTCTGCAAGTCAATGATGTAGATACCCGAGCGGTCGGTCAGAATGAAGCGACGCATCTTTGGGTTCCAGCGACGAGTCTGGTGTCCGAAGTGAACACCTGCGTCGAGAAGCTGGCGGATTGTTACGACTGCCATGGCAGTTCTCCTTTTGGCGCGCGAACGCACCCTCAGTTAATTGCGATCAGACGGTTGTCTGTCACACCTGGTGTCGCATCGAATTCGCACTAAGGAAGATTGGTGACTGGAGAATTCGTATGTTGTTCGACACGCGAAGTCGGCACAGCAAAACAAAGGTCTCAAAACGAGGTTTTGTTTAGCGAATACCGCTAGTCACAAGCATAACAGCGGGTTTTGGGCTCTGGCTACCCCCTGACTGATCGACATTAAATAGAGAGTTATCCACAGATTGAGCAGGCACCCTCCCGCGAGCGCGAAATCGGAGCATTCTCTAGTCATGCACCCTTTACGGAAGATTGTCTTGATGAGAGCGCTGGCGATAGGCTTGCTCAGTCTGGCTCTCTGGCAACAGCAGATTGACTCAGGGTCAGCCGAAACAGCCCAGCCCTCTGAGGCCTGGGCGGTGCCGCTGGTCGCTCCGGTGCACTTGATCAACCCGTTTTATCAGCCAAATAGCGACTACTCGGCGGGGCACCGTGGAATCGACTACCGGGTTAGCCCTGGCCAAAAGGTCTTGGCCCCCACCAATGCCAGTGTCTGGTTCGTTGGCAAGGTCGTCGATAGGCCAGTTTTGTCTCTGCGCACTGCCTCCGGTGATCTGATTGCATTTGAGCCCGTCTGCAGCAAGCTGCTGGTTGGCGACAAAGTAGACATTTCTGAAGAGATTGGCGCTGTCTGCGAAGCCGATGAAGGTTATCAGCAGCACTGCCAACAGCAAATGTGTATGCACTTTTCGCTTCGAAGTTCCAACGGTTACCTATCACCGATTGCTCGTATCGGTGGTTACTCCCCTACAGTGCTACTGTCCACGAACGGCTGACCCTAGGCGCGCGGGTGGGCTTTCTGGTAGCCATCACGCAATCGCTCAACTGAAACGTGAGTGTAAATCTGAGTTGTGCCCAGACTCGCATGGCCGAGAAGTTCTTGAACCGCCCTTAGATCTGCTCCTCCATCGAGCAAATGGGTTGCAGCAGAGTGACGAAGTGCGTGTGGGCCTGTGGCCCCGGTGGGTGTGCCATCGGTTAGCGAAGCCACAAGTGCGTACACCTGTCGAACACCCAGTCGCTGTCCTCTTGAATTGATGAGCAGCGCTTGGCCACTCTTGTCATTCAAAAATTGACTACGACCGTGTCTAACCCAAGCGTCAAGCGCTTCTCGCGCCGGCACACCGAATGGCACCATTCTTTGCTTTGAACCCTTACCCATGACCCTAAGAATGTTGCGCGCATAGTCGATATCCTCTAGGTTCAGGCCAACAAGTTCACTCACTCGACAACCACTGGCATACAAAATTTCGATTGCCAAGAGATCGCGCATTGCGTTTGGGTTTTCGATGTTTGCATTTGATGAGAGAGATTGAAATATCTCGGCGAGGGTCTCGCGAGAGACCACCTTGGGTAATGAACGCGTCGATTTTGGAGACTTGAGTCTCTGCGCAAAATCGACGTCGACCAACTCGTTTTTCTTAAGCCAAGCCGAAAATGATCGAATAGCGGCACTCTTGCGAGCAAGGGTTGACTTGGCTAAGCCGATTTGGTCTGCTGCGAACAGCCAATCTCGAACTTGATCTAACTCGACTTGGGCTACCTGTAGAACTTCAAATTTGGAAAGGTAAGCAGCTAAGTCGAGAACGTCGGTTTCGTAAGCCTTGACGGTATTGACTGAAAAGCCTCGGGCAGCCTGAAGGTAATCAGCGAATTCACTTGCCGCTTGCTTAAGATCTTTGCTCACTCTCTAAGGGTAGTTTGAGCCAACCTTTATCGGTCTGCTTGACGTGACCGAGTAGTGACAGTTGCCGCAGTGCTATCGAGAGCTCTCTGGTGGTAAGCCCCGCGCGGCTCGCCAGCTGGGACTCTGGCAAAGCGTGCGAAGTCATGGCATCTAACGCTCTGGTCTCATAAGACCAGAGGCCATCTAATGGGGCTTGAAACCAGCCAGCTTTGCCAAGGGCAAGATTGGCCGCTTCCATCGGGGAACAAATGCTCGACACTAAACCTTCGCTGATAATCCGATTGCACCCAGCTGACGTTTGCGAGGTTATGGGTCCAGGCACGGCTCCCACTGAACGCCCTAGTTCTAGCGCGTGAGTAACAGTGTTAAGTGCGCCGCTTCGCTGCCCAGCCTCGACAACGACTGTTGCCGAAGACATGGCTGCAATCAAGCGGTTGCGCTGCAAGAATCGCCACTTGGTCGGGCTCGCCCCGGGTGCCTGCTCTGCGATTACGGCACCCCGTTCGATAACTTTCTCGAATATTGCTGCGTTGCCGCTTGGGTACAAGCGATCGACTCCGCCTGCAAGAAAAGCGATTGTTGTTTGGTCGTTTGCGAGAGCAGATCGGTGAGCGGTGGCATCGATGCCATAAGCGCCACCAGAAACAATAGCCAAATCACGAGTGGCACAGTCTGAGACGATTTCTGAGGTTACCCAGTCTCCGTAGGAGGTTGAGTTTCTTGAGCCGACAATCGAGATTGAGGGCGATGTTGTTGGTGCTTCATCTAAGTTGCTGCGATACCAGAGACAGTGCGGTGCGGCTTCAGCTAAATCATTTAGCGGATCAGGCCAGAACTTGCTTTTTGGAATTAGCAGTCTTGCCTTTACTCGTGCTGCGATTTCAAAGCATGAAACAACATCGTTGAGCTTTAGCCTTGGCAACCAACGCTGCATCGCATCGGCAAACAATTCTTCAAAATTCCCGAGCCTGCATTCTATTTCGTCAAGAGAGTCGACGGCTGAGAGTCGAGTCGAAAATTCAACTGAAGAAGACCTATCAATTAGCAACTCCAAAACTTGTTCTGGTGAAAGTGCTGCGATTAGTGCGCCGGCAAATCGATCGCCGGGCTCCGTAATCAGCGCAAAAGTGGCGCGGGCGAAATGCTCAGCGATTTCGGCCTCACTGCCGTCGCTTACAAATGACGCGATGAGACGCAATGCCTGTGGGTCAGAGACCATGAAGCGCTTAATGCCGTATTTATCAACGCCCTGATTTGAATTCACAAATCGAGGATGACTTAAGCAACTTGCCTATAGAAGGATCATTGTGAATCTGTGCATAACTAAAGAAGGTTTAGTTAGTTTTCGCCTACCGCGAATTCCTTTGGCAATTCATAGGCTTTTCCGCTGAGCTCTTCGACGTTCACGTCTTTGAAGGTCAGTACTCGAACAGTCTTCACGAAGCGGTCGGTTCGGTAGATGTCCCAGACCCAGACATCTTGCATGTTCAACTCAAAGTAAAAGTCGGTTGGGGTGTCGACGCGGTTTAGTGAGACCTCGTTGGCGAGGTAAAAACGTCGCTCGGTCTCAATCACAAATTTGAAAGTACCCACGACATCGCGGTACTCACGGTAGAGGGCCAGTTCGGCATCTCTGTCGTAGTCTTCGATCTCGTTCTCATCCATGTTCAAATTTTAGGGCTCTTGAACGACAGCTTCTGACCCGACCGCTTCTGAACCATCGGCCAAGATGCGGGTAAGCCAGGTGACCCGGTGCTCGCTGCTAGGCCCCAAATCACGGATGGCGGCGATATGCCCAGCGCTCGCGTAGCCCTTGTGACCCTCGAAGCCGTAACCGGTAACCGATTCAGCCAACTCGATCATTAGCCGATCTCGGGTGACCTTTGCCAGAACAGAAGCGGCGGCCACACTCGCGCAGTCGCGGTCGGCCTTGGGCTGAACGTGAACGTGAAAGGGAGCTCTGGCCAGCCAGTTGTGCGAGCCGTCGAGAATGGCCATGACCGAGTCGAATTCGATTTCAAGTTGATCAATTGCCCGCTTGGCCGATACCTCGAGTGCCCAGACAATGCCGTAGTCGTCGATCTCTTTGGCGCTGGCCATGCCAACCGCCCACTTAGTGACCCAACCAGCGGTCGGTGCAAAGAGTTCCTCGCGAACCTTTTCGCTGATGAGTTTGCTATCTCGCAGTTTTGCGGGCCAAGGTTCGTTTAGTTTGGCTGGCGACAGAACTGTTACTCCAACGGCTACCGGCCCGGCAACCGAACCGCGGCCAACTTCGTCGATGCCAAGAACAAACTTGGCCCCGGAGTCAAAGAGCGTTTGCTCGAGACTAAGGTTTGGGAACGTCTTTGAAGACATTTGGAAAGTTATCTAGCCACTGCCAGTTGGCGAAAGGCCACGAGACGACGAAAGCTCGGCCGACCACATGCTGCTTCTCGACGAAACCCTTGCTCGGAAGGTCTTGGTGATAGCGCGAGTCTTCGCTGTTTGCTCGGTTGTCACCCATAACCCAATAGGCACCTTTCGGAACAACTACGTCAAATTTCAAGACGCTCGCGGCGACATCTTTCGGAAGGTATGGCTCGGTGATTGCCTTGCCGTTGATGGTCAGTTTGCCGTCGACGTCGCAACAGACAACGCGGTCGCCCTCGACACCGATAACTCGCTTGACCAGGTGCTGGGTTGAATCTGGTGCGGCAAAACCGAAGACCGATAAGAACCACTCGCCAGATACCTCGAAGAAGTTTTGTTCCGGTCTGATGATGGTGCCAAGCCAATTGCCCGGATCTCTAAACACAACCACATCGCCGCGCTCTAGAGGAATGATGTCGGGAACCAATTCGTTGACGATGATTCGGTCTTGAATCTGAAGGGTCTCAAGCATCGAACCGCTCGGAATGAAGAACGAGCGAATCAAGAAAGTCTTTACCAAAAGCGAAAGCACCAACGCGGTTGCCACGATAACCAGCAGATCGATGAAGAAAGCTACGAAAACGTTTTTCTTCAGTCGACGCCATTTCGCGCGCAGATTGCGTGGTGCTTTTGCTTTAGTGTCTTGCGGGCTTTGCCCGAGGTCTGTCATAGAAACAGGTTATGACGAGATTTAAACGTTGTCGCGCTTTTCGCGAATCTTTGCCTTCTTGCCGCGAAGGTCGCGCAAGTAGTAAAGCTTCGCGCGGCGAACATCGCCACGGCTAACTAGTTCGATCTTGTCAAGCACAGGTGAGTGCACTGGGAAGGTTCGCTCTACGCCAACCTGAAAGCTAATTTTGCGAACTGTGAAGGTCTCGCGAATTCCCTCGCCTGAACGACGAATAACTACGCCCTGAAAAACCTGAACACGGCTGCGGGCACCTTCAATGATGTTTACGTGAACCTTGACGTTGTCACCAACGCGAAACGCTGGGATGTCAGACTTCAGGCTTGCTGCGTCTACTGAGTCAAGAATGTGCATTTTGAATCCATCTCTGTTACTGCGCGCAGGTCAACAACGGGTTAGTTTATAAATCGGTTTTTGCCAGGCTCCCCTGCGGCAGAGCACCTTGCGGTTGGCAACCTGCCTAGTTTGCCACAGATTCGGCTATTCGCCAAGCAGATCTGGGCGAACCTGCTTGGTTCGCTCGATTTGCTGCTCTTTGCGCCACTTGGCAATGGCCGCGTGGTTGCCGCTGGTCAGCACCTCGGGCACATCCAGACCTCGCCAGCTAGCCGGCTTGGTGTAGCTGGGGTATTCGAGCAGCCCATCGGTGTGGCTCTCTTCAATCAAACTGTCGGCATTACCGATAACCCCGGGGATGAGCCGTGCGATCGCCTCGACCATCACGATGGCAGCCACCTCGCCACCGTTGAGCACATAGTCGCCAATCGAGACCAGACGCACATTGGCGCGGGTCTTGGCATACTCAACAACGCGGTGGTCGATGCCCTCGTAGCGCCCGCAGGCAAAAATGATTCGCTTCACATCGGCTAGCTCGTGCGCCATTGCCTGCTTGAAAACCTCGCCGGCCGGTGAAGTGAAAATGATGACGGTGTCTTCGTGAAAACCATCGGCACCCAAAATGCTGTCGAGTGCGTCTCCCCACGGTTCAGGCTTCATCAGCATGCCAGCGCCGCCGCCATACGGTGAGTCGTCTACGGTTCGGTGTTTGTCGTGAGTGAAGTCGCGCAAGTCGTGCGCATGAAACTCGAGCAGTGACTTGTCACGAGCTTTGCCGAGAAGCGACAAATCAAGCGCCTGAAAGAAGTCGGGGAATATAGAAATAGCATCGATGCGCATTGCTACGCCTCTTCTTCGTCTTCGTCATAGCCGATCACATCAGACTCGGCCAAGTCTTCAACGGCACCGATATCTTCGAGGTCTTCGACCTGCTCGAGCTCGACGAGATCTTCGAACTCACCGATTTCTTCAAACAGCCCAAGCGGTGGGGTGATTGTGAGGCTTCGGTTCTTCATGTCGACAACCGGAACTATTGCCTTCACGAATGGAACCAGCACCTCGCCCGCAGCGGTTTCGATTGCAAGCAAGTCTTGAGATGGAAGGTGATCGACGCGAACAACCTTGCCGATTTCTTCGGCGTCGCGAATCACGCTTAGGCCAACCAGCTGGTGATCGAACCAGGCGTCTTCTTCGTTTGTTACCTCGTCGTTAGGAACATCGACTAGCAAAATTGCCTTCACTAGGCTGTCTGCGATTGTGCGGTCTTCGCACTCCTTTAGAAAGAGCACAGGCATGGTGTTGTACCAGCGAAGCTCTTGAACCGTAACGGTCTTGCCAAACCATGGCGAAGAATCTGGCACCTGAAGCTTGAGAGTTGCTCCCTCGACGAAGCGCAGTTTTGGGCTGTCGGTGTAGAGCTCGAGTTTGAATGCGCCTTTTAGACCGTGGGCTTTGACCAGACGGCCGACGCGAAGAGTTGTTGAACTAGAAATCTGTGTCCACCACGTCAACGCGAATCTTCTTGCCATCGGCAAGCGCGTTAACGATGGTGCGCAGTGCCTTGGCGGTGCGTCCGTTGCGCCCGATTACTCGACCCAGGTCATCTGGGTGCACGTGAACCTCAAGCAAGTCGCCTCGCGAGGTTGATCGTGCGGTTACGGTAGCGTCTTCAGGATTGTCGACGATTCCCTTAACCAAGTGTTCGAGCGCAGCGGCCAGCACAATTAAGCCTGTTCTGCTTCTGGGGCCTCGACTGCAGCTTCTGCTTCAGCCTCGGCTACTGCTTCTGCTGCTTCTACAACTTCTTCAGCCGCAACAACTACATCTGCTGCCTCTTCGGCTGCAACTTCAGCTGCAACCTCTGCTGCTGCTTCTGCCGCAGGAGCTTCTTCAGCCGATGCGTTCTCTGCAACTTCTGCTGCTGCCGATGCTGCGTTTGCAGCCTTCTCAGCTTCAGCAGCTTCTAGAGCAGCCTTAGCCTTCTTGTTCTCGAGAGCTTCCTTAGCCTGAAGCACTGGCTTCTTGGCCGCGTCAACAACGAATGCTGCCTTTGCTTCTTTGGTCTGAACAACGTTCTTAGCGTTCTTGTCACCCTTTGAAGTCTGGTAGTCACCGGTCAACTTGAGAAGTGCGGTTACCTGCTCGGTTGGCTGAGCGCCAACGCCAAGCCAGTAGAGCGCACGCTCTGAGTTAACTTCAATTAGTGAAGGGTTCTCGGTCGGCACGTAGCGACCGATCTCTTCGATTACACGACCGTCGCGGTGAGTTCTTGAGTCAGCTACGACGATGCGATAGTGCGGTGCACGTTTCTTTCCGTGACGCGCTAGGCGGATTTTTACAGCCACAATGCTCCTGTTTTTGTATTGGGGCGAACAATCAACCGTGAGCGTGGGGGCACACTCGGTATTCAAGCTCTAGGGGTCATCCTTGTCGCTTGGTTAGAGGGTCAAGCGCAGACAACCGCTCTATTCTGCCAGAAAAACCCCGATAGCGCCAACCAATTTGCCACGGATGGCTTTTAGATGCCGAAGGCCGAGCCCGAACCGCTCGAGTTGGGCTTCTCTCCCGAGAGCTTTGCTGCCTCATCGGCTGCACGCTTGGCCGGATTGCCCGACTTCGAACCCTTCTTGCCCTTGTCTTTCTTCTTGGCCTTGCCGATGAAGCCTCCGCCGGTGGCCGGCATGCCTGGCATTCCCGGCATCTGTGGCATGCCACCCTTGGCGACGGTCTTCATCATCTTGGCGGCCTGCTCGAAACGGTTGACCAGCGAGTTCACCTCGGTCACCGTGGTGCCAGCACCGTTGGCAATTCTCAGACGGCGTGAACCGTTGAGCACCTTCGGCTGGCGACGCTCGGTTGGTGTCATCGAACGGATGATGGCCTCGGTGCGATCGATTTCGCGTTCGTCGAAGTTTTCGAGTTGAGCTTTCATTTGGTTGGCACCGGGCATCATGGCGAGCATGCTCTTAAGAGAACCCATTTTGCGAAGCTGTTGCATCTGGTCTAAAAAGTCTTCGAGAGTGAATGTCTCGTTGGCCAACTTGTCGGCCATTTTTTGTGCTTCAACTTCGTCGAACGCTTTTTGGGTCTGCTCGATGAGAGTGAGCACGTCACCCATGTCAAGGATTCGACTCGCCATGCGATCTGGATAGAACGGCTCGAACGCGTCAAGCCCCTCTCCCGTCGACGAGAACATGATTGGCTTGCCGGTGACCGAAGCAACCGAGAGCGCGGCACCACCGCGTGCATCGCCATCGAGCTTGGTTAGCACGACACCGGTGATGCCTACGCCATCCTCGAATGCCTTTGCAACGTTTACAGCGTCTTGACCAATCATCGCGTCAATGACAAACAAAACTTCGTCAGGCTCTGTCGCCTTGCGAATATCACGCGCCTGCTTCATCAACTCTTCGTCGATGCCGAGGCGGCCGGCGGTGTCAACAATTACAACGCTGTACTGCTTCTTTTCAGCGTGCTTGATTGCGTCTTTAGAAACCTTGACCGGGTCACCCTTGCCGTTGCCGGGCTCTGGTGCGAAAACGTCAACACCCGCGCGCTCACCGACAACCTGCAACTGGTTAACAGCATTTGGTCGCTGCAGGTCCGCGGCAACAAGCAGAGGCGTCTGGTTCTGATCTTTGAGCCACTTAGCCAACTTGCCGGCGAGGGTAGTCTTACCCGAACCCTGAAGACCGGCAAGCATGATCACGGTCGGTGGCTTCTTCGAGAACTCGAGCTTGCGCTGTTCGCCTCCGAGAATCTTGACCAGTTCTTCGTTGACAATCTGAACCACCTGCTGGGCGGGGTTTAGCGCCTTCGAAACCTCATCGCCCATTGCACGCTCGCGAACAGCGCCGGTGAAGGCTTTGACCACCTCTAGGGCAACGTCAGCCTCAAGCAGGGCTCTGCGAATCTCGCGAAGCGTTGCATCGATGTCGGCAGCGCTGAGTTTGCCCTTGGTGCGTAGGTTCTTGAACGTCTCGACTAAGCGCTCAGACAGATTGCCAAACATCAGCCAACCAACCCTTTCGCAAACTCACGCGCATCAAAGAACGCGAAGTCAGCGATGCTTTCGCCAACCCCTACTAATTTAACTGGGATGCCCAACTCTCGCTGAATCGAATAGACGATTCCACCCTTAGCTGTTCCGTCGAGTTTGGTCAGCACAATGCCGGTCACATTGGCAACCTCAGCAAATGCCTTGGCCTGCACGAGGCCGTTCTGGCCGGTGGTGGCATCAATCACCAACAGGGTCTCGCTTATCTGCGCCTGCTTCTCAACAACGCGTCTGATCTTTTCGAGCTCTGCCATTAGGTCTTTTTTGTTTTGCAATCTTCCGGCGGTATCAATGATTGCAACATCGGCGTCATTCTTCAGAGCCAGTTCGACTGTCTTAAACGCAACACTCGCCGGGTCTTGCCCTTCGCTGTCAGGGCGAATCAACTGCGCATTTGCACGTTCGGCCCAGGTTGCAATCTGCTCGACAGCTGCCGCACGGAATGTGTCGGCTGCGCCAATAACAACTCGCCACTTGCCTTCGTTTAGCCAGTTTGCCAGCTTGCCGATCGTGGTGGTCTTTCCTACGCCGTTCACACCAACCACGAGAATCACATACGGAAGTTTTCCGTCAAAAAGATTCAACTGCTTGTCATCGCGCTCCAAAGCCTCGGCAATAACGTCAACCAGAATCGCCTTTAGGTCTGCGTCGGTCTTTGCGCCCTGTTTCTTCGCGCGCTGCTTAACCGATTCGACAATCTGCGCCGAAGCATCGACTCCAAAGTCTGACTGAATCAGGGTGTCTTCTAGCTCATCGAGATTCTCAACATCAAATTTGATTCGAGTGAAGATCGACTTGATGCCCTTAACGAAACTGCGCTTCGGAAGCTCGACCTGCTCAAGCTCAACTTCTGGTTCGATAACAACAGCAACCGGTTCGTCAATAACTTCTGGCGCTGGCTCAACAAAAGGCTCAGGAATTACCTCGAGTTCCTCGACAACCGGCTCAACAACCGGCTCGACAACCGGCTCGGCGACAACAGCCACAATCTCCGGCTCGGGGATGACCTCAGGCTCAGGCTCCTCGGCAATTGGGGTGGTCTCGGCTACCGGCTCAGGTGTCGGCTCGACTGGAGCCTCGACCTTGGTCTTCGGCTTGAAGAACTTGGGTTTCTTCTCTTTTGGCTTTTCTGGCTCAACAATGGTTGGCGGTGTCTCAGGTAAATCGACACCTGCGGTGGTCTCGGGCTCGGCCTCGCGCTTTTTACGCCAGAAGAACAAGCCGGCCATTAGGCACTGTGCTCGAGGCGCTGCCCGACGATTCGAGACATACCGTCGTCCATGATCACACCATAAACTGTGTCGGCAATTTCCATCGTGCGCTTCTGGTGGGTAACCAGAATCAGCTGCGAGTTGATGCGCAGATCTTGGAACACGTGCAAAAGACGTGAGAGGTTGGTGTCGTCAAGTGCCGCCTCAACCTCATCCATGATGTAAAAAGGCGACGGGCGAGATTTGAAAATTGCCATCAGGAATGCAATTGCGCCGAGTGATTGTTCTCCACCCGAAAGCAAAGACATCGGCAGCCACTGCTTGCCCGCAGGCTTTACACGAACATCGATTCCGCTAAGCAACAAGTCACTCGGATCGCTTAGCGTCATTGCACCAACACCACCAGGGAAAAGCAGCGGCAGGATTGCGGTGAATTCGCGAACGGTGTCATCGAAGGCACTCTTGAAAATCAACTGCATCTTTTCGTCGAGATCGTGAATGATCTGCAGAAGGTCTTTGCGGGTCTGGGTTAGGTCGGCTAGTTGGTCGGTCAAGAACTTGTGGCGCTCTTCGAGAGCATTGAATTCTTCGAGCGCTAGCGGGTTAACCCGACCGAGTCGCTCGAACAAACGCTCTGCATCGCGCAGTCTCTTGGTCTGCTCTTCGCGGTTGAACGGTTTCTTGCCACCCTCAGACTCTTCGTCGTCAATCAAAACTTCTGGGCCATATTCGGAAAGCAGAATCGACTGCTCGAGACCGAGTTCGTCGTTAGCCTTTGCCACCAAGTTGGCTAGATTCAAACGCTTGTCGTGGTTCTGCAATTCGAGGTTATGCACGCCTTCAACGAGCTCGCTGAGTTTCATTTGGTGACCCGCGGTTTCTCCGCGCAAGCGCACTAGTTCTTGATTCTGGTTGTTGCGCTCGTGCTCAAGTTCGTGCAGCGCAACCTTTGCCACACTGGCGCTGTCTGCAACGGCACTCATGAGTGCCGGCAAAACCTGAAGAACTTGCTCGGCAGACTGAAGCTGAGCGGCCTGCGCGGCAACGGCTGCCCTGGAGCGCTCGATGGCTTCTTGGGCCTCTGCGATTTGGGCCCTGAGGCTGGTTGCACGTTCACGCTCGACTCTCAAGCGCTCGAGTGCCGCACCAAGCTCGACGCGAACATTGAGCTCGCTTGTGCGCTGCTGCTCGAGGTTATCGGCGAGGGTCTGCCGGTTCTCATAGCTGATGATTGGGCGTTCTTGTGAGGCAAAGGCGTCGTGCAGTTGCACGGCCTTTGCCAACTCGAGTTCTGCGGCAACTATTGCTTCGCGAGCAACATCGGCTCCCTGCGAGATTCGAGCAAGCTCTGCCTCAGCAGCTTCAACAGCAACGCGGGCACGGCCGAGTGCTTCGGCATTCTTAGCAAGTTGCGCATCGTGCTGGTTTAGCTCGGCAAGCGCGCTCTTCTCAGTTTGCTTTGCGGCTTCTTCGGTCGATCTGGCCTGCGCAAGTTCACCGCGACTGCTCTCGAGCATTGATTGAACCTGGTGAATTCGACTTTCGGCTGCGTCGCGCTCGGCAACCAACTGCAACTTCGAAGGCTTGCTCTGTGAACCACCGCGAATTACTGACTTGGTTAGAACGTCACCGTCGACTGTGATCAATGCGAGCTCTGCAACCGACTTGTCGCGAGAATAAAGTTCGCGCGCAGCGCTTAGGTCGTCAACAATAACCACATTGGCAAGCAGCGCAAGAATTCCGTTTGGCGCTTCGACCACGGCGGTTGCCGAACGAGCCCCGACAACATTTGGAATGTTGGCAACCGAACCGCGTGCATCAACGTCGGCAACAATTAGTTCGACTCGACCACCGTCACTGTTTTTCAAATGTTCGATTGCCGCGAGGCCCTCTTCACGAGAGTCGGCAACTAGGGCGTCTGCCAATGGGCCAAGTGCGGCCGCGATTGCGTTCTCGAAACCGCTTTCGATTTTGATGTGAGTTGCAACCAATCCACGGATACCTCGCAGCCCTGCCGCAGTTAACTCGGTGGCGCCATCTTTTTGGTTCAGAGTCAAATCAAGTGCCGAACGGCGGGCCTCAAGCGAATCGCGCTCGCGCTCGGCTTTGTGAATCTGGTCTCTGATGCTTTCGATGCTTGCACCAGACTCGCTAACCGCGCGCTGCGCAGCCTCATAGCGGCCCTGAAGGGAGCCGTCTCCGGCTTGCTGGCTCTGCAGTTGAGCTTCTAGATTCGCGTATTCCGCTCGGGCTGCATTGAGTCGATCTGTGGCGTCGTTGAGGGTGCCATCCTGGCGAACCATCTCGCTGCGCAGCCCAGCTAGCCGAGATTCGGCAACCGTGCCCTCGTTGGCAAGTCTCGCCTTGTCTAGGTCGAACTGCGATAGCAGCGTGTTCTGTTCGGCAATTTCGTTGTCGTACTGCTCGAGAATGTCGCGGGCTGAGTTTCGAGCCGCTTCGGCCTCAGTCAGCCCGTTCTTTAGGCTTTCAACAGCCGCTTCGAGCGCAACTATTTGAGACTCTGCGGCTAACGCGTCGGCTTCTATGGCCGCTGGATCAACCTGAGCGCCGGTGGCGTCAGCGCGAGTTCCGAGAAGGGCAACTTTTTGATTTGCGAGCGTTAGCAGAGCCCTGAGTCGCTCGCCCATGGCATCGAATTGATAAGAGAGCGAGCGAGCATTGTCTAGATCGCTCGAAACCTGGGCGGCTTCTAGTTCTCGAATGCGGGCGGTGTTGCCCTCGATAATCTGCTGAAGAATGTTGCGCTCTGCTTTGGTGTCTGTCTCACTCTTTGCTGTTTGCTCGAGTGCGTTGTGCAGTTCGGTGACTTCGTATGCAATAAGCCGCGCCTTGGCATCGCGAACCACAGATGCGATTCCCTGAGCTTGACGTGCGACTTCGGCCTGCTGACCAAGTGGCTTTAGTTGCCGGCGCACCTCGCCAGCGAGATCGTTAAGTCGAGTGAGGTTTGCCTGCATCGCTTCGAGCTTTCGCTCTGAACGTTCTTTGCGTCGGCGGTGCTTAAGAATTCCTGCAGCCTCTTCGATGAAGCCGCGACGCTCGGCAGGGCTTGCCACAAAAATGTCTCTAAGTTTGTTTTGGCCAACGATGACGTGCATCTCGCGACCTAGCCCAGAGTCGCTCAGCAACTCCTGAACATCGAGCAAACGGCAACTCTCGCCATTGATTGCGTACTCGCTCTGACCGCTGCGAAACAGGGTTCGTGAAATCGTGACCTCTGAGTACTCGATTGGCAGAGCACCGTCGGCGTTATCGATGGTTAGCGAAACTTCGGCTCGGCCTAGCGGACCCTTGGTGGCGCTGCCTTTGAAGATGACGTCGTCCATCTTGTCGCCGCGAAGCGACTTGGCTCCCTGCTCACCCATGACCCAGGCGATTGCATCGAAAACGTTTGACTTGCCGTGACCGTTCTTGCCGACAACGGCGGTCACACCCGGCTCAAAGGAGAAGGTGGTTGGCTGGGCAAATGATTTGAATCCCTTTAGGGTGAGGCTCTTGAGGTACAGCTTGCTCACTCCCTTTTTCTAGATTCAGCGGCTTTGCTACCGCAACTAGACAAAATTACCCTATTTAGCGACCCTTTTTTGACGGGCGCGAACCCCTCGGATGGGCCTGGCTAGGCCCGTTTGCGCAGTTTTTGGCAACTCGGGCAGAAGTGCGAGCCACGGTTCATCCATGAGTCTCGCTTGATTGGCCGACCGCAGCGATTGCAAGGGCGATCGGTCATGCCGTAGGCGTTGAGAGAGACCTCGAAGTAGCCACTCTCGCCATTGACGTTCTTGTATTGCTCGTCAAACGAGGTGCCGCCCTCGGCTACCGCTGCCGAGAGGATTCGTCCGACCTCGGTCATCAAGAGCTCGAAGGTTGCCCGTGACAGCGTGTCTGCCGGTTGGTCGTAGTGCAATTTGCTCGCCCAGAGCGCTTCGTCTGCATAGATGTTGCCAACCCCCGAGAGCACCTGCTGGTCTAAGAGCACCCGTTTGATGCCGCTGTGTTTCTTAGCGAACTTGGCTCGAACTGCTTCTTGGTCGAAAGACTCATCGAGCGGATCTCGCGCGATGTGCGCAGCTGAAGCCGGAATCAGGTTTTGCCACCAGGTGCCTTTGGCTGAATTCTTTGAGAAACCACCTGGCTTACCGTCAGCAGTCTCGACCAATTCGTCGATTGCCAGAGACCCAAAAATTCTTTGATCGATAAACCTAAACTCAATTTTTTTGCCGCGCGCAGTTTCGATGGTGATCACGACACGAGTTAGTTTGTCGGCAGGGTCACTCGGCTTTCGCAAAAACATTTGACCGCTCATGCCGAGGTGACCGACTAGCGCCAATTGTTTCGAAGCAGTCGACAACTTTTTGTCTAGTTCGATTGGCATCCAAAGAAATTTGCCGCGTCGCACGACGTCGAGAATTTTTGCTCCGTTGAGCGTTGACATGAAATCGGTGGGGCCGGCGAGGTGTCGTTTCAGACTGCGTTCGTCGAGCACCTCGATCTGCAAGACCTTGCTGTTGGTCAGAGCCGGGGCCAGTCCGGCGCGAACCGTTTCTACCTCAGGTAACTCTGGCACTAGCGGCGCTTTCTCTTTTTCTTGACCGCTGGCAAGGCATCAACCAACACGTCGAGCGCCTTAATGGCAGCAGCTGTCTCGGCGTTCTTTTTGGTTCGGCCTTCACCGTTGCTGATTTCTTCGCCGTTGATCAGAAGAGTCGAGAAGTAGTCACGGTCGTGATCTGGACCCTCGAAGCGGGTCTTGTATGTGGGTGTGCCTCTACCCAAGGCTTGGATGCGCTCCTGAAGCGTGGTCTTGGGGTCTGAGTTTGCGCGAATCTCGTCTGGGTTCTCGAGCAGTGGAAACACGAACTTCTCAACAAGCGCGCGTGCAGCGTCAAAGCCGTTTGACATGTATGCGGCACCGAGAATCGCTTCGAAAGCGTCGGCGAGCAGGTTTGGTTTGTTGCGGCCGTCGGTTGCAAGTTCACCCTTGCCAAGCAACAGATATTCGCCGAGACCTAAATCAGCTGCAACTATCGCCAGAGCGCGCGCAGATACGACAGCGTTCTTAACTTTGGTCATCTCGCCCTCAGGCAAATCTGAGAGGGTTTCATAAATGTGGCTGGTAACGACAAAACCCAACACCGAGTCGCCAAGAAATTCGAGGCGTTCGTTGTTGGGTATGTTGCCGTGCTCGTATGAATACGAGCGGTGAGTCATTGCGAGTCTTAGCAGTTCGCGATTTATCTCTACTCCGAGTTTTGCACTCAGTGCATCGAATTTCATCGCTTCGCTTTATTCGCTCGACTCAAAAAGTTTTAAGCGTCGGCGACCTTGCGGCCCTTGTACTCCATGAATAGAGCTGCGCCGGTTGAGTCGGTGACTAGCTTCGCGCGGTGAGGAAGGCTGTAAACAACCTTGCCGTTTTCGATGGTCTTCACCAAGGCAATCGGAGCTGCCTTCCACTGCGAGCGGCGCGAACGAGTGCGGCTGCGGCTGAGGCGTCTTTTAGGTACTGGCATTTCAATCTTCCTTAAGCTTTTTCAGTTCACTCCACCGAGAGTCGATCTCGGCTTCGTGCACGTGGAGGGGGTCGTCTGCCATCCGCTCTCCGCAATTCGCGCATAAACCCAAACAGGATTCGTTGCAAATTGGTTTGAATGGGAGGTTTAGAACCACCGCATCGAGGATTGCCTGCTCAAGATCGATTTTCTCGTCTTGAACAGCAAAGTCATCCTCGCTCAGTAAAGAATAGGCGAAAAGTTCCTGAAAATCTACTTCGACGGCTACCGTAAGGGGCTCTAGGCAACGGCTGCACTCGCCGGCTGCGTCGCCAAAGACCTCACCGGTGACCAGAATTCCCTCGTGAACCGACTCGAGGCGAAGGTCTAAGTCAATTACGTCGCCCGCCTTGACCGCCGTTACGGCGTTGCCCAGGGCCGAAGGAATGGTGATATCGAGCTTTAGTTCGCGCATGTGGCCCGGCTTGTGCATCAAATCGTGCACGGATAACTCAAAAACCGAGTGGTGGGCCACGATTAGCCCTTTGCTTGCTGAATCGAAGCCTTCAGGGCCTTGACCACGGCCGCCGGCACATAGCTGTCAACCGAGCCACCCAGTTCGGCCACCTGTTTGACCAGGCTGCTCGAGACGAATCCCTGGCTCGGGTCGGCTGGCATAAAGATGGTCTCGACCGATGCGAGATCGCGGTTCACCCGTGCCATTGGCAATTCATACTCGAGGTCGGCATTGTTGCGCACGCCCTTGATTAGGACGCTAGCCCCAACCTCGCGGCAGTAATCAACCAGCAGGCCCCTGTCTAGCGTGGCCACGACCACCTTGGTGCTCGACGGAAACGCCTTGCCGAATCGGGCTGCCTCGGTGAAGCTGGCCTGAATCAATGCCACGCGCTCTTCGCTGCTGAAAAATGGTTTCTTGGCCGGGTTGTGCACGACCAGAATGTGAAGTTCGTCAAATAGCCCAGCCGCTCTGGCTGCGATGTCTAGGTGGCCAAATGTAACCGGGTCAAAACTGCCCGGATAGACGGCGATTTTCTTCATGCTCTAAGGCTATTAGTTTTTGCTTAGGTTGTCTTGGGCTGATTCTTCGAGGTCGGCAAGGGCGGCGGCCAGTTGCAGGTTTTTCTCGAGCGTGGGGTCTTCGAGCAAGACCCGCTCGGCTTGAACGCGGGCATCCTGAATGAGTTCGGCATCACGAATTACTCGAAGCAACCTGAGGCTACTTCTGCCACCCGATTGGTTGGCTCCGAGAACATCGCCCTCGCGGCGCAGCTCGAGGTCGATCTCGCTGAGTTTGAATCCGTCGAGTGTCGAGGCCACGGCCTGAACTCTCTCGAGAGCAACACTCCCCTGCTCGGCAGAGGTGAGCAAGAGACAGAGTCCGGCGTTTCCACCTCGGCCAACGCGCCCGCGCAATTGGTGCAACTGGCTGATTCCAAAACGATCGGCATCAATTACGGCCATCACGGTTGCGTTCGGAACATCGACGCCGACCTCAATCACGGTCGTCGAAACCAGAACATCGATTTCACGATTTGCGAATCGATTCATTACGTCGTCTTTTTCTTCGCTGGTCATTCTGCCGTGAAGCATCTCAATTCGCAGACCCTTGAGCGAATCAATTTCGCGAAGCGCAGCGGTGATGCCAACCACGGTTGCCAGCGGTGGCCGCTTCTCTTGAAAATCGAGCTCATCATCTTCGACCTCTAGTTCGACTTCTTCTTGGCTAGCCGTTTCACTGTCGTCGATGCGCGAGCAGACCACGAAAGCCTGTCGCCCACCGGCAACTTCCTCTGCGATGCGCGACCAGGTTCTCGCAACCAGCGAAGCCTGAGACTGCTGAACCACGTGGGTGCTAATCGGTTGTCGTCCGGCCGGAAGTTCTGTGAGAGTCGAAATGTCGAGATCGCCAAACACGCTGACCGCAAGCGTGCGCGGAATCGGTGTGGCTGTCATGGTGAGCACGTGCGGTGGTTTGTTGCCCTTGAGTCGCAAAGCCTCGCGCTGTTCAACACCAAAGCGGTGTTGCTCATCAATCACAACCAAACCGAGGTCGAAGAATTCGACCTTCGCAGAAATCAGCGCGTGCGTGCCAACCACGATCTGGGCCTTGCCGCTGACGATTTGCAATAACGCGCGTTTGTGCTCTGCGGTGCCGAGTTGCCCGGTTAGCAAGGTCAGCCCCAGCTTGTCGGCAAGATCACCGCCGAGAGTCTTGCGAATCGAGCGAATGTGCTGAGCGGCAAGAACCTCGGTTGGAGCAAGCAAGGCCGATTGGCCGCCGCTCTGAGCGACCGCGAGCATTGCTCGAACGGCAACCAGGGTTTTTCCCGAACCGACCTCACCCTGCAGCATGCGGTGCATCGGGTGTTCTTTAGCAAGATCTTCGAGAAGCTCGTTGCCGATAGTCACCTGACCGGCTGTCAGCGTGAAGGGTAGGTTGGCATCGAAACCGGTCAACAACTCCCCCGCAATTCGCGGAGTCGTGGTGATGGTTGCATTTTCGCTTCTGCGCTTGAGCAGCGTCGACTGCAGCAAGAAGGCCTCGTGAAACCGCAGGGTGTCGCGGGCCGCCTGCCACTGCGAATCGTTCTCTGGCCGATGAACGAAACGAATCGCCTCTTCGAGCGAGAGCAGGTTATTCGCTTCGACAACTTGTGCCGGTAGCTCTTCGACAATCGGAGCCATCACGTCGAGTAAGACCCCGATCGCGCGCCCGATCATCCAGGTGGTCACTTTCGATGACGCCGGGTAAATCGGAATCGGCAACTCGGCCCAGCGCTTGGCATCTGCCTCGTCGATGTCTTCTGCGAAGAGTTCATAGTCTGGGTGGCTCAGTTGCAACTTGCCCTGGTAGCTCGA
>Ga0209191_1000088_pt1 | contig 69695 bp, 112 predicted proteins | sample S_130626_EF_Meta_FD_187320 | JGI IMG/M metagenome (GOLD analysis project Ga0209191, IMG submission 187320) | Freshwater microbial communities from Lake Simoncouche, Canada to study carbon cycling - S_130626_EF_MetaG (SPAdes) (version 2) | ecosystem: Environmental > Aquatic > Freshwater > Lake ...
GGGGCATTTTCATCCGCCCGTTCATCCCACCATTCGCGAGCAATATCGGCAACTTTCTTTGTAGCCTTTTCCAGACTATCAAACGCAGTCACATCAGGAACGTCGTCATATTCATACACAACAACAAAAATGCTCATGTCGGTTTCCTTTGCTTCAATCTATGGACTTAATCTACAGTAAGAAAAAAACAAGTCAAGCACTTTTTTTGAGTAGGTTTCTGTTAACACTAATTTTTAGTATTAACAAAACCGCTAAAGAAAAAGGCAGGGATTTCTCCCCGCCCTTAATAAGCCCTATTAGTATTCTGCAAACGCATCCTCATCTTCATCTTCGTTTTCAACAATACCCTTATAAGTATTGATATGACCGCGAACACGGCGGCTCTCGCTCTTGTAGATCACATAATTGCCAATTTCGACACGATGCTCGGAATCCACATACTCAAACCCACCATAATAGGCCAGAGAACGATTACGAGACTGTGTGACGGCAATGCAATCATCGCCCACGAACAACTCATAACCAGACCGAATATCCAGCCCAATGTCCTTAGCCGTGACTTTGGTAAGGGTGGCAATAAACTCTTCAGCCAGATCATTTACACGATCACATACAGTATCTAAGTTCATGATGATCTCCATTGCTTCAATCTATGGTCTGAATATACAGTAGGACGAATCAATGTCAACTCTTATTTTTAACCCCCATACATACAAATGTCGTTAAATTCGTCATTGCTCATGCAAAGATAATCATTTTCGGTATATCCCCATCGGTCAATACCCGCACCGATATCGATATATTTTCCATCTTCAAATGCGCTGTAGCCATAGCTATCAAACCCATCCTTGTCATAGATGCCATAATGAAGGCGAGTATTGTATTCACCTTCGGCCCAAGTTTCAGGGGGAATCTGCTTATCAGCATTGTAGATATATTGACCCGCATTATCGGCAATAATCTTTTTAGTGAGGGCAGGACTGTACTTACCTTTTGACATATCAATCTCCTTCAATCTATAGTCTGAATATACAATATGAGAAAAACATGTCAAGCATTATTTTTGGGTAGGATTCCGTTAACACTAAAAATTAGTGTTAACAAATCCCTAAAGAAAAAAGGCGGGGGAAAATCCCCGCCCTTTATATTATGCCGCAACCTTGGCCCGAACCTTTACCGGAGTCGCAACATAATTGTAGCCACTACCAAGACAATAAAATTGTCCCATAAGATAATTAGCTTCATCCGCATCCTTCGCATAAATCTTTTCAGTCATAGCGTGCTTCATTGGAGAGTGCTTCTGGTTTGCGGACACTTCAAACAAAACATCCTCTGGATAAAGAGATTCAGCAACCCACCGCTTACGGGTAAAGCGATAGCGCATCATCTTAGTCTCGAAATTGCCCTCATAGAGAGTCAGAGTCTTCGTGAACGGATTGAATTGAGCCGAATATGAAACCCAACTAGCATTGGCACGATCATCAATAAACAACACATCATGGCCATAAACGATTTGTTTCATGATGTGGTTAGTTTGATGAACATCACCATCAAAACCACGAATAGCATTCATTTCCACCATGTAATTTTCCGCAATGTCACGAAGATTCCACATGAATCCATCCACAGTCATGCAAATAGCCTTGCTCCAACGCATAGAACCATCAGCATTAGACTCAATAGATAAAACCGCATGAGTGCCCATAATTATCTCCTATTCGTTAATCTATGGTCTGAATATACAGTAGGACGAATCATTGTCAATAGAAAAAGAGGACCGAAGCCCTCTTAATCTTAGCCATGATATTCAAACCTACTTTTCGGAACATAAAGCGTTTCGATAACGGCTTCCAACTCAGACACGGCTTCAAGCCATTGTCCAATAGCAACAATAGCATCGGCCCCAATCTGCCAACTAGGCTCACCGCCATGCAAGTTAATGCCACGATTGCCAGCCGCGCATTCGAGAACGGTGGACCTATTATATCGAGAAACGAATTGACCTAGAACACGCCCATTCTCATCCTTATCGTGAGCATAACGCACATCATAAAACTCAACCAAAGGTTCATCTTGATCATTGGTAAGGCAAAGGTTACGGCCATACTTATCGCCCTTATTCACAACGCGAACCGTGAACGAACGATTGGCCGAATCAGTGAAAACTTTAGAAGTCATTGTCATCTCCATTGCTTCAATCTATGACCACCAATCTACAGTAATAAAAAAACATGTCAATCATTATTTTCAATTAAAAGGAAGTTAATCCGCGTTAACACTAATTTTTAGTGTTAACAAATCCCTAAAAAATAGAGGCGAGATTTCTCCCGCCTCTTTTGCCTATGCAGCCATTGCCATAGGATATTCCACATAATCACGCAACACAAAGCCCGAAGTATCCCGCTTTGCTTTCTGACCCTTGGGTGACAGCCCAACCACCACATTCTTATCATCCAAATGGCGCAAGTCGTGCTTATCGCCATCAATAACCCGATAGCCGTTCCAAGTCTCAGGCAATGGACCGCCGAACACAATGGCGACATTGTATCCCGCCGCCAATACTTTCAGGCATGAATCCTCATTAGATTCCGAACGAGAAAATGTGAAATGAACATTAGAATACTTATGCGAGTCCATCATACGATTCAGACTCTTAGTATATTCCACAAATTGAACATTAGGGAATCGTTCAATAAGAGTCTTACGCTCCTTACCATAACGCATACGCTCAAAAGCAATGTCAGTAGAACCGTTAAGGCGAACGCACGGGATCAAATCATTCTTAGATGCCTTGGCAACCAAGCTTACAATGGCTTTCTCTAAATGCGCCATATAGACTTCCCGTTGTTTCATAAACATGATTGCCTTATTGATTCGGCTTTCGCGAACGGAATTAGTATCGTTTTCCAAATCAGCAACCATTGCGGCCTGTCCAGAATATTTTCCCAAACATACCCAAATACATCCTTTAGTAGCATCAACGCACATATTGCCAACGCCCGCTTCCGTATACGCGGCCATGTAATGGATTCCATTAAGAAAACCATACTTAATGGACTTAACAGCCTTGGGGGAATCTGTAGACAAAAGACGCTTGAAATTGATCATTGATTGTCTCTCTCTGTTAAAACCTATGGCCCCCAATCTACAGTATGATAAAACATTGTCAAGAGAATCTTTTCGCTTGACAGGAATCAATCATACTGTAGAATGAACATATAGAGAAATAGAACCACCGAGTCATTGATTCGTAGAGGGTATGTAATCCGCTCCTGCGCGTTATTAAAAAAAATTAACACTAATTTTTAGTGTTAACAAATATACCAACCCTAGGTAGTATTTTAAAAAATGCAACTTATGGTAATTATAATAAAAAAGAGGGGGATTTCTCCCCCTCGCATACTTGGTTGCAATCTGTTTTATCTTAGGGACTTTTACTTTCCCCATTAAGCAGCCGCTTGAATCGGCATAGAAGCCTTCAGGGCGGCGATTCGTGCGTCTAGGTCACTCAGGGCCGCATCATGCTTAGTCTTGCCCTTGTAGGCCTTCCCAGAGAACGCAGTGACCATTCCCAGCATGCGGGTAATGGTGACACCGCGAGTCGGGATCATACCGAACCGCTGGTGCATTTTGATGCTTTGACGCAGAACCATCAGACGATAGAGATCAACGGCATCAGGGCCGTTGAAGGATGTTGCACCAGACTTGCCGACGACGATGTGAGAATCATTCATGTGTGTCTCTCCTTGCTTCAAACAATAATGGTTTTTACCGTACAAAAAATCATATGTCAAGCATACCGTAGATTGTATTTTCAAATGATATAATACAACCTAAAGTTTACTCAGTCTTATACCGACGTTAACACTAATTTTTAGTGTTAATAAAAATGACCATAAAAAAAGAGGGGGATTTCTCCCCCTCAAATCTTAGGCGACAATCCGTCCCTCATTTCGTGCCTCACTGGCATATTCCGAGAGAGTCTTGTTAGGGGTGAATGAACGATCCCGTTCAATCTTCAAACCAAATGGTCCCTTAACAGATTGGATTTCCTCTAAGGACACCCAGCCTAGTTCTGGCTCGCCCATGCCAAGGTCACACAGACCAAACAACATGGTTTCATCTAGGGGGTCAATCTCCGAGATAAGCCATGTGGCACGTCCCCAAGGGGTGAATAGCTTCACCACAGGCTTATTCTTCTTAGATGATTGAATCTCGCCTTGCTTTAGAAGCTTGGCCTTGTCAGCAGCAGTCAAAAGAATCATTTAGTTCTCCTTTGCTTCAATCTATAAGAGACCATAATTCAGATACTGTAGCCTGTCAAGCCACTATTTGCTCGACAGGCGCATTTTTAATTCCCTTCGGAAGCTTCAAAAACTTAACAACCTTTGCCGAATATTTGACATAATCGTCAAAAATATCCACACTACCATCAGTAGCAAACAGGGCAGGGGTGGATTCGTGAACCTGACCATCCGAACTAATGGTTAGGCCAAACTTCGGAACAGCCTTGCCAGAACGTGCATAGGCATTCTCACAGGCCACAACACCCGTCGAGAACCGCATCTTCACATTGGCAGCATCATCCCAGCTATAAGGCTTGTAGGCGTATTGATACAGAGCAATCTCTGTCTCAATCTGCGAACCATCATCGAGCGCGATTAGCGCGGTGGCAACGTGACTTGGCTTGGTCTTGTAAACATAAACGCCCATGTTCTCTCTCCATTGCTTCAATCTATAACCAGATACTAATCCCATTACAGTAGCCTGTCTACATACCTAAAGATGTATTTTCAAATAAATTGAATAACCTTATAGTAGAAAATTAACACTAAAAATTAGTGTTAACAAAATCACAATTAAAAATAGAAAAATAAAAAATACAACCTATAATAGAAATGGTAAAAGAGGGGGATTTCTCCCCCTCCCTATCCTATGACTTCAGAATCTCTTTCAATTCTGCCTTGATGCGCTTGGCATGTTCGCCACGGAACGATGCAGCATTGGCTAGGAAGTACGAGACGCACGAGCGTCCAGTGTCCATGAAATAACGATCATTGATGCTGTGAAGGGTCAGCATGGCCTCAAGATAGGGCTTGGCCGCATAGTTCACATTTTCCCAATACTTACGAATCTCGCGGGCGATTTCATTGATAGGACGAGGCATGTGTTCATCTCCTGTTGCTCATTCAATACAGACACTCTAGTCGCATTACTGTATGCTGTCAACTTACCTAAAGATGTATTTCAAAATAAATTAGATAAACCTATGGTTGTATTGTTAGACAGGCGTTAACACTAATTTTTAGTGTTAACAAAACCATAAAGAAAAAGGAGGGGAAAATCCCCTCCCTTCCCTTACTATCGCTCAAGTTCTCCAAAAATACCGTCCATAACATCGTCCAGATGCCGCATAGGCTCCGAGTCCGTTGCGCCCAAGTGACGATAAGAAGTCATCGTGGCCATAGCCTTGGAATAAACTTCCCAACGACCATCACCAGAAGAAACACTATCAACTATCGTCTTATTGATATGATCAACCGCAGATTGCGATTCAGGCATATCAAACAATTCCCAACGAGAAACACTATCAGTCAATTCAATAGTGCGAGAAATGATCTTCAAAGCCATGTTCTATCTCCGTTGCTTCAAACTATGATGTAAACTACTGTAGGAAATATCGTATGTCAAGCCTTATATGATGCCTAACGAACTGGTTGAATGAAATAGACTTCGCCCGATTGCGTGTAGAAGTCCGATGCGGGGTAGTCAACGTCCGCGTCCACTTCATAGAAGGCGATCTTGAAGGTAGCCTTGGCGTGTGCCTCTGCTTCCTCGAAAGTGCCAAAGGTGGCCACGACAGTCTTGGAGAAGCGGGTAGCGGATGCGATTTCAAACATGGTGTGTCTCCCGTTGTTTCAATCTATAACCAGATACTAACCCCACTACAGTATGCTGTCAACCTACCTAACGATGTATTTTCAAATAAATTAAATAAACCTATGGTTGTATTTTAAGCCAGCGTTAACACTAAAAATTAGTGTTAACAAAACTACCAATCCAAAATAGCAAAAACAAAAATACAACCTATCATATGCATGGTAAAAAGAGGGGGATTTCTCCCCCTCAAATTATCGTCCGAGTCTCTTGGGTTTCAGAGTCTTGATGGCAAACTTGGTCGCGATCTTTTTGACCTTGGGCACTTTGATTTTCATGGGCATCCTCTGGGTTAGACCCTAGCCCACAAACGCTAGGGTGTGCTGGGCACGGGTTACAGCCACGTAGGCTAGGTTAGCTTCCTGCTGAAGCTGCCAAGCTTGGCGAGCAGCCTTAGACGGACAGCGGGCGGCATGCTCGAACAGGAACACGCGATTCCATTCACGGCCCTTAGAGCGGTGATAGGTGGCGAGAACTATGGCCCCCGACACATCATCCGAGAAAAGATCATCAATGAATGCGACAACGGCATCAACCGAGGTGTGGCCCTTGGCCGTGACAGCGGCAATGATGTGAAGCAGGGTGGCCACACGGTCCTCGATTTCCTCGATTTTTTGGTCCTGACCCTTGGCCATAGCCTTTTGGATTTCGCGATCCTTATAGGTGTCAAGCTTATTAATAAGCGCGGAAGTAGTGGTGACTTTCCAGCGGCGAGCGAGGGCTTTCAGACCCTCGCCAATGGCGCGGCCTTCAACACGAGCGGGCTTGCCTTGGCGGATCAGGCTGTAGGCCAGATCGATCAGAGGGGCGGTGTTACGGCACAAGATGGCATCACCCACGGCCATATCGTCTGGCAAGGCGTCAAGGCGCTGTACAGCCCCTTCAGGAGCCTCTGGGGCGGCTTCAATGTCTTGGACATACTGTTGGGCCACGGCCACGACAGCCTTGGGACAACGCCATGTGACGGACAGAGGCAGAACCGTGGCATTAAGAGCCTCGATCATGTTCGGCAGGGCCTCAGCGTCCGCACCGGAAAATCCATAGATAGCTTGGCGATCATCGCCCACGATAATCATCCGGCCAGTGTGAGGCTTCACAAACTTGCGGATCAAGGCTTGGCGAGCAGGGCTAAGGTCTTGAGCCTCGTCCACGAAAACAATGTCCTTACCGAAGCGAACCCGAAGATTCTTAACCAAGGGGAACAAAATCATGTCGTCAAAATCAACCACGTTGGTTTGAGCCAACGATTGACGATAGATGATTTGAGCAGCCTCAATCACCGAATCGAGGTCCGAAGTATCCTCGAAACCGTTCACGTCAAAATGGTCAGCGAGGGCGTACCATGCGCCGATATCACCGATCTGAGAGGTAGGGAAAAACCCGAAGCCTGCGCCCTTGGCGTAGCCCACCAGTTGCTTAATTTGAGCGCGGCAAAACTGATAGATAGGCGCTTCCTGATTATCGATCAGGCGATCAACCTTTTTGGAATCCACCTCCGACTTGAATGCGAACTTGATCAAGCCATAGCCAAGAGCATGCAGGGTCGAGGTCTGAATCTTGCGCCAGTCAGTGTGACCCGCCGCCTTTAGCTTCGAGGAAACTTCTTCAGCAATCGCCTTGTTGAACGCACAAACGAGAACTTCCGCGTTCGGAGCAATCGCGGCGAGGGCGTCAACGCCGAGAAGGATGGTGGAAGTCTTGCCGCAGCCCGCACGAGCGATCAGGGCGAGGTTTGAGGAGGTCGAGGTCAGAGCCGAAAGAAACGCGGCCTGTTGAGCCGTGGGTGCGAAAGCCATCGTGGTGTCTCCCAAAAATTCAAATAACGAGCCTCTCCATACCGTAGGAAAAAACCTTTGTCAAGATAAAAAAAGGCTTGACAACAATCAACCCTACTGTAAAATGAAAATACAAGATGACCTATCAGAACCACCGAGTCACAGATTCGTAGAGGGAATGTAATCCGCCCCTGCGTGACGCAAAAAAAAGAACAAAGCATGAACCGTTAACACTAATTTTTAGTGTTAACAAAAGTACCAACCCAAGATAGCAAAATCCAAAATACCATCTGAAATAGAAAAAAATACCACCTAGGGTAGAGTGCCCAGAAAAATACAACCTAGAGTAGAGTAAATGCAACCTAGGGTAGAGTAGTCAAAAAAATGCAACTCAAAGTAGAATACAACTTAAAATAGCAAAATATAAAATACTATCTAGAATATAATACAACTTCAGGTAGAATGATTACAATTTACAATTTAAAGTAGAATGCCAACCTATGGTAGAATGAAATCATCAGGAAAAAATTCAATCAAAAAATTTCCAGCCAAAATCTCTCAAGTATTTTAAAAAATTCCAAGTATATTTTTTCCAACATAAAAAAAATCCCATAGAAATTTTCTATATGATAATCCCAATGTTCTGCCAATGTTCCGGCCATGCGTCTAATATGCATTATGAGAAATAATTTTTCTCTATACCAACAATCATAAGATAAAAACATCTAAACGAACATCCAAGTAATCATAAACCAAATACTATCAAACAATAAATTAATCATTGACTAATCTTAAACCTATGATATCATCATAAATGTCATAGTATAAGGATCAGTCTAATATGCCTAAGAAACTAACAACCCTTCAAAAAACCATGAAGACTATTAAATCCAAACAAGCTAAAAAGACTAAAATGCTGAAGACAGCCATGAAGGTCATTAAGAAGAAGCGTTAATCAACTAAAATGATTTGCAACCTATAATCGCAGAAAAAGTTCGCGAAAAAACTTCGCAACTTTTCCTCGCAACAAAAGTCTGCAAAGAAAGTTCGCAACTTTTTCAGGAAAACTTCGCATAAAAAGTCTGCAAGAAAACTTCGCAGAAAAACTCTGCAACTTTTTCTCAAAAAATCCGCAGACTTTTATCGCAACTTTTTAAAGATTTGACGACGATCTAATAGCCTCAAATTCCTCTTCAGTCTCAATAGCCTTACCATTAAATAAACCATATGGAGCAAATGGCTTCTTCACACCATTAATAAGATCATTAACTTCTTCCATTGATTCCGCTACAGTCCATATTACTGTAGAACCAGTAAGACCACCATAAATCAATGTCTTACTATCTTCAGAATACATCGATACAATGTGAGAAGGATTCAAATAAAGAACCTTGCCCACATATTCTTCACTCGCATTCGTTAACTTAATCATATCCAAATCCTTAAAAACAATTCATTGAATATAACATACTAATAGTATATAAACAAATATTAAGAAAATTAGTCTTCAGACTTTCTAGCCTTCAACTTTTTAGTTTCTTTCTCACCAGTTTTCTGGCTGTATATACCATCAACACCATATTTTTTATATCTATCTACCCAAGAATCAAGTTCTTCACGACTCATGTCATAACGCTTCTTAGCTTCTTCATATGAGAATAAACCAGCATCAATAAGAACTATTAACTTTAACTTCATTAATGGACTACCTATACCTCTAGGAGAATTAACCGGTAAATCATTTGCAGTAATTCTCATAGGCTTACCATTTACATCTATCACTACATGCTTCTGAGATAGTCTGTCATATTGTGAATCATTCTCCATCACTCTAGAACGAGAATGCTCCTTCAATAAGGATATAGCCTCATCATATATTCCATTACTCTCTAATAAAGCATAAAGCTTAGCAATCGGTGTCATAATAGTTCTCCATAACGTTAAAACTATTTATTCACATAATTTAATCAAATAACGGAAACCATCTATCAAACTCTTCAGGAACTAAATTATAACGAGATACAGCATCATCAAATGATATAGTATCAGAAAGAACCGCATGTACCAAAATGTCCTTCAATTCTTTAGTCCATTCTATATTACCAGTAGAAGGCAAATCTTTTAAATTATCTTCCCTATATTCATTCAATAATAATAGAGCCTCAGATAATAATAAAGATATCTTGTCTAAAGATTCCATAACAGTTCCCCCCCAATATTCAAAAATATTTATGGACATACCATCTATACAAAAATACATACTAAATTTATGCAGATTTTCTACACAACTTTTCATAGGAAAATATGCAGGAAATTGTTGCCAAGTTTTATCACCATTTTTATACAAAAAGTTTACATAAAAATATCTAATACTTTGCTCAATATAATACTTTAGTCTATATTCGTGCAATACCCTTAAAAACCATCTTTTACTCAATCATTTCAACACTATACCTAAACTATTTTTTATCATTATTATATCATACCTTATTACCATTTTTGTCAATTTGGCATATAAGAAATATTACATAAATGTGGCATGAATCATGATTTAGGTATAGTTCAAGTATAGTTATACAAACAATAGCTTTAATTATTTTTTCTATATTTTATAATACTTTGCTTAGATCATGAATGCTTATGATGATTGGTACAGATGATTGAAACAATGATCAGTTGAAGGTTTTTGAGAACGATTCTGTGGTACATTTAATGAAGACACTTTTTTGCTGTTTTATTGTATTTTGACAATTTGCATTAGTACTAATGTAAAAGGATTAGTACTAAGCTTTTTGAGAGGATTAGTACTAATTTGGGGTGGATTAGTACTAAGCTTTTTGTGGTGAATTAGTCCTAATTTTGATGCATTAGTACTAAGCTTTTTTGCATCATTTTTTACCTCATTTTTGCTTATATAATTAGTACTAATTTTGATGCATTAGTACTAAGCTTTTTGGAAAGGATTAGTCCTAATTTGTTTGGATTAGTACTAATCCAATTATTGCATTTATGGTTACTGATTGTGTATGATGGCATCTATAATTAGGATATGCATATATGTCTTTATCGGACAAGAAAGAGATTAACAGGAAGGCTGCTGCTGCATTTACTTCTAAGAAGAAGGATCAGGGTCAGCGGTTGATTAAGGGTTGGGTTGATTCTGATACTTACGATATGTTAGTTTCTTTGAAGGGTTCTCGTTATAAGAGTACTGATGAACTTCTTGCTGATGCTATAGCTATCTTATATGTAACTGCGAATAATTTATAGGAAATTAAAGTGAAGATTACACAGGAAAGATTAAAAGAGTTATTAGATTATGATCCTATTTCTGGTATTTTTACTAGGAAGAAGGATGGTAAGATTGTTGGTCGTTTAAATGAAAATGGCTATGTTATTATAAACGTTGATGGTATTTTATTTAGGTCTCACCGATTGGCATGGTTATATGTTTATGGTGGTATTGTTCCATTTCCTTTAGATCATATAGATGGCAATAAAGAAAATAATTCTATTAATAATCTCAGGTCTTGTACTCAAAGTCAGAACCAAGCTAACATACCATTATCTAAGAATAGCACTAGTGGGTTAAAAGGTGTTTGGTATGATAAGCCTAAGAAGAAATGGAAGGCTGGGATTAAGAAAGACAATAAGAAATATCATTTAGGTTATTATCTTACTAAGGAAGAAGCGCACGAGGCATATTGCAAGGCTGCTGTTGAGTTCTTTGGTGAATTTGCGAGATTTAAATAATAAAATGACTGATGATGAAAAAGAGATTATTGATCAACTTGCGAAAGTTTGGAACTTATTTATTAGTCTTCCGGTTGAACATCCTAGTGATTTGGGGGAGTTTCAAACAGCCATACATTCTGCTCAACTATTAGTAATGGCTCGTTTGGGTAGAAGGATTTATAATGAACGGTCTTAGTGTGGTCTGTTAAAGCCACGTAGCTTGACAATCGTCGGGGCGAATCTGACCATAGAAAAACTATCTTCATCTTGTCGTATCGTGGAAAACCCAAACTTTTTATACCATTTTTCTAGTTGTTCTGTTGTCATTCGATTATTGCCAAATGCTTTTGCCGTAAGCTCTAATTGTACTCCAAGCTTGTTGGCCAATGAGCATATAAATTTCATAGTTTTAGAAGCATGTCCTTGATTTGGTTCTATTGCAGAAATATCATGAATATAAATGGCATCTTTTCTTAGCCTTGAAAGATGCATCATGGTTAACCCATGAATTCGTTTTTTATTATCCCATGGGTGAGGTGATGTAGCATTGTTGAATTCATCAATAAACTGATCGGCTGGGCCAGCTTCTGATGGTTTATTTGCAAGGGTTAATACATTTGATTCTATGATTTCTGAGTAGCGCATGATATATTTAGCATTGATGGTTATTGAATTTGGTGAGAATGAAAAATGAATAATGCTGTTTTTATGTATGATGAAACTCCGGAAGATGAGCTTACGGATATTCCTGTAGATAATATTCCTGTAGATGATACCGAAAGTAAACAGGATCAGCTTGATTATGCGATATATTCTTTATTAAATAAGATATTTGAGGAATCGAGTACTGATAAGGCGTTAGTAGATTTGTTTATCAATCCTACGTCGGATGATGGGGTTGAGTATGGTGATGTTATTATTATTCATAGTTCCGATGAATATGAATATGATGCTGAATATCGAGCCAAGATTGATGCATATGTTAGCGATGAAGGATATGAAGAGGATATAGATTATATTAAGGATTGTATTATTATAGATTCTAATCACAATCCTTACAATATTGGGGAGATTGATAGAAATTTGAACATCATGCATGATTATATTATAAAAGCCAAAAATGGTAGTTTTGACATTAGGTTTTCTACCTGTTTTTATGAGCTTGAATTAATACAAACTAAGGTCGTTTATGCCAACATGGATACTGGTGGCTGGGAAGGGCCGGATAGTATTAGGATTAAAGATAGTTATAAACTTTTACCTGTTTATGTTTGTTATTTGGATGTTGGTGGTATGGAAGATGATATTCAATATGATGTTTCTATTGCGGGTATGAATAAATTAATCTCTGATATAGAGACGCATGAAATTTATTGTAAGTTGAATGACACTCTTGTTACGGATTTTGATTTTTCTCATCGTTCTAGAAATATTTCTTTGATTAAGTTTCCTTGTCCTTGTTGTAGTGAATAGGGGTGGATGATGGCATTAATGAGAAATACTATTCCTGCGAAGACTTCTTTGGATTGTAGGGTTAAGTTTTTATATGATAGTCCTCTTTCTAAAAATAATTCTACTAATGTAATCTTGCGGTTATTTGGTTTAGTTCCTCTTGAAAATGATAAGTTGTATAATGAAATGCTTACTTATTGTCGGGCTACATTTAGGGGGTATGTTTATTATGTTGAATATGCATCTGGGAGAAAGTGGGCGATAGAGTTCTTTTTTAAGACTCCTTCTGATGCAATGCTTTTTATGTTGAGGTGGGGTCAATAGTTTTGAGTTGACAATTTAGGATTATTTGTTATTATTTTTATATAGTTTTGTATCAATAGCATTTATGGAGAATATACATGTATTTGGTTCGTAATATTGAGAGTAAGAATCTTTTGGGTATGTTTGCATCTCGCAGTATTTCTGGTCTTTTTTCTCAGATTGATTCTGAGACTGATCCTTTTGAATTTGAATATCTTTTGATCAAGACGGGTGGTTTTATATTTGACGAAGATATTTCGGGAGAATATGTGCCTTATGATGAAGAAAATGAGTCTGACGAAGATGTCAGTAGTTTTCCTACTGCAACCATGAATGATTGGCTTTATGACAAGGTTCGTGGCAATCCTTCGGTTTGGAAGAAGTTTACTCGCAAGAATCACAATGATTGTTATCGGTAACGGTTATATAGTTTTGTATCAATAGCATTCATGGATATTTTGATATGAATGAAGAAGACGATCAAATTGTATTTGTGCAGGAATATTGGGAAAATATATCGCATGTTAATAATCCATCGGAAGTAGTTCAGTTAGCTTCTGTTAAAGAATTTCCTCATGCTATTGCTTTTATTAAAAATCCAAGTGAAAAAGTTCAACTAGCGGCTGTTATGCAAAATAGTTCTGCAATTGGATATATTAAGAATCCAAGTGAAGCAGTTCAAGTAGCGGCTGTTACTGAAGATGGATGGGCAATTAAATATATTGATAATCCGAGTGATCGGGTTAAGATGCTTGCAGAATTATGTAAGGAACATGTGTGATGACTGAAGAAGAGCAAATTGCATGTGTGAAGGAACATTTAGGAAATATCCGATACATCAAGAATCCATCTGAAGCAGTTAAGTTGGCTGCTGTTACACAATATGCATTGGCAATTCGATATATTAAGAATCCATCTGAAGCAGTTAAATTGGCGGCTGTTGCTCGATGGGGCGATGCGCTTCAATATATTAATAATCCGAGTGAAGCAGTTCAATTGGCTGCGGCCACTCAATATGGAACGGCAATTCAATATATTGATAATCCAAGTGAGCAAGTTCAATTGGCGGCTGTCATTGGAAATGGATATGCAATTAAACATATCAAGAATACAATTGATCTAGTTAAATTGGCTGCGGTTGCTCAAAATGGAAAGGCAATTCAATATATTAAGAATCCGAGTGAAGAAGTTCAATTAGCGGCTGTTACTGAAAATGGCTGGGCTATTCAATATATTGATAATCCGAGTGATCGGGTTAAGATGCTTGCGGAACTATGCAAGGAATATGCATGATGACTGAAGAAGAGCAAATTGCTGCCGTTACTAAAGATGCATGGGCAATTCAATGGATAGATAATGCAAGCGAAGTCGTGCAATTAGCGGCTGTTACTAATCATGTGTATGCAATTCAGTATATAAAAAATCCAAGTGAAGCTGTGCAATTGGCTGCGGTAATGAACGATGGAGAGGCAATTCGAGATATTAATTGTCCATCTGAAGCAGTTCAGTTGGTTGCTGTCACGCGAGATATAGATGCAATTCAATATATTGGAAATCCAAGTGAACTAGTTCAATTAGTTGCTGTTAAACAAGACGGTTTTGCAATTCAATATATCAATAATCCATTAGAAACAGTTCGATTGGCGGCTGTTAAAAAACATGGGTCGTCAATCCAATATATTAACGATCCAAGCGAAGCCGTTCAATTATCGGCTGTTACTCAAAATGGACATGCAATTTATTATATTAATAATCCATCTGAAGAAGTTCAGCTAGCGGCTATTATGCAAAATAGTTCTGCAATTGCATATATTGATCATCCATCTGAAGAATTGCAAGTAGCGGCTGTTACTCAAAATGGTTGGGCTATTCGTCATATAAAGAATGCATCTGAACGGGTTAAGATTCTTGCTGAATTATGCAAGGAATATGCGTGATGACTGAGGAAGAGCAAATTGCTTACGTAACGAAAAATGGAGAGAATATCCGGCGTATTAAGAATCCATCAGAATATATTCAATTGGTTGCTGTTCGAAGAAATGGTTTTGCAATTGAATATATTGATAATCCATCCGAGGAAGTTCAAATGGCTGCTATTGAAAAAAATGCATATACCCTCGAATATATCAAGAATCCATCTGAAGCAGTTCAATTAGCTGCTATTACTAAAAATGGATATGCAATTCTATATATTAAGAATCCATCCGAAGAGTTTCAATTAATTGCAGTTCAACAAAATGGATATGCAATTCATTATATTGACAATCCAAGTGACCAAGTTAAAGTTATGGCTGAAATGTGCAAGAGATATTCATGACCGAATCCGAAAAAGTTAGATATGTGTATATGACTGAAGAAGAACAAATAGCACATGTTCAGAAACATTGGGAAAATATCCGATATATTCATAATCCATCCGAAGAGGTTCAATTAGCTGCTGTTTCTTTTTATGGCCCCGCCATTCAATGGATTAATAATCCATCTGAAGCAGTTAAAATAGCGGCTGTCACGCAACGTGGATTTACTGTTATCAATTTTGATGATCCAAGTGAAGCGGTTCAATTAGCTGCGGTTACTCAAAATTGTGGGGCAATTACATTTATTAAAAATCCGACAGATAGTGTTCTGGTTCTTGCAAAATTACTCAAGTACATGCCTAATGACTGAAGAAGAAAAAATTGAACATGCGGCAGCATATTGGGGGTCGATTAAAGATATTGAAAATCCATCTGAAGCAGTGCAATTGTCTGCGGTTCAATACTCTGCGTATTCTATTACATATATTCAAAACCCATCTGAAGTAGTTCAATTGGCGGCTGTTACACAAAGTGGAGACGCAATTGCATATATTGATAATCCAAGTGAAGAAGTTCAATTAGCTTCCGTTATACAAAATGGTTGGGCAATTGAATTTATTAAAAATCCATCTGATCGTGTTAAGATCGTTGCTGAATTATGCAAGGTTCATCCATGACTGAAGAAGAAAAAATCGCATATGTGACAACACATTGGCATGCAATTGGGCATATTGAGAATCCATCTGAAGCAGTTCAGTTGGCGTCTGTTAATAATCATGGATATACAGTTAAATATATTAAGAATCCAAGTGAAGCAGTTCAATTGGCGGCTGTTACACAAAGTGGATATGCAATCCATTATATTAATAATGCTAGTGAAGAAATTAAATTGGCTGCTGTTAAACAAGACGGTTTTGCAATTCAATATATCAATAATCCATCCGAAGCGGTACAACTGGCTGCTGTAAATAATCTTGGACATGCAATTCGGTATATTAAGAATCCATCTGAAGAAGTTCAAATAGCGGCGATTATACAAGATGCACGGGCAATTAATGTAATTGATAATCCATCCGATACTGTTAAAATTATTGCAGAAATGTGCAAGAGATATTCATGACTCAAGAAGAACAAATGGCCAATGTCCAACGAAATGGGCGGCTCATTCTAGGTATTGATAATCCATCCGAAGAAGTTCAGTTGGCGGCTGTTCGACAAAATGGATATGCTATTCATTTTATTGATAATCCATCCGAAGCAGTTAAATTAGCCGCTGTTAGGCAAAATGGATATGCAATTTATTATATTAAGAATCCATCTGAAGAAGTTCAGCTAGCGGCTATTATGCAAAATAGTTCTGCAATTGCATATATTGATTATCCATCTGAAGAATTACAATTAGCTGCGGTTACGCAAAATGGATGGGCGATCCATATGATTGAAAATCCGAGTGAACGAGTTAAGATTATTGCTGAACTTTGCAAGGTACATGATGACTGAAGAAGAACAAATGGCTAATGTCCAACGAAATGGGCGGCTCATTCAATTTATTAAGAAGCCATCTGCGGCGGTGCAACTCGCTGCTATCCAGCAAAACGCATGGGCAATCCATTACATTAAAAATCCTAGCAAAAAGTTGCAGTTGATTGCTATTAAAAAACAACCTAAAGTAATCAAATATATCAATAATCCATCTGAAGAAGTTCAGTTGGCTGCGGTTACTCAAAGTGGCTGGGTGATCTATGATCTTAAGAACCCATCGGAAGATGTTAAACTTGCCGCCGTTTCATCTGCTGGTCGGTCGATAAAATACCTCAATGACCCAAGTGAGAAAGTTCAACTAGCCGCAATTCAACAGGACTGTAATGCAATTAATTATATTGTAAATCCATCCGATGTTGTTCTAATTTTTCATGCCATGTGTTATGATTATCGTGATGAGGATGAGGGCGACGATGGCGATGACTGAAGAAGAACAAATTACCTATGTTAAGGAAGATTGGATGAAAATCCGATATATCGAGAATCCATCTGAGGCTGTTCAATTAGCTTCAGTTACTGAACATCCATTTTCTATTCAATTTATTAAAAACCCATCCGAAGAAATTAAATTAGCTGCTGTTACAAAAAGCGGATGGGTTATTACATGTATCAAGAATCCATCGGATAATTTAAGGATACTTGCTGAACTATCTAAGCTACCTATTCAATAAAAAGTTTTCGAGGATGAAACCGTTTTCCATATTTCACCCTCTATTTTTTATTTGATTATTACATTATCTCTTTTATCATTTTTATCGCCATCAATGAGTTTTAGTCCGTATTCATTGATTTCATTGTTAACAACGAAACTGGCTTTTCTCTTCAATGGATTATTCTTAAACGGGCTATAATCGACATAATGGTGCCAACGATTAAACTTCCATACAACCGAAGCCACATTAGGATATGCATCTTCTAGCATTTTGGATTTGGCTAGTGTACCTTCGACTTCATAAAAATCCTTATTGTTTCCACCAGCCATGCGCTGAGTAGTAACCTTTCCTTGTAGGAAAGCATTCAATTGAATGGTTGCCCATCCGGCGGTCAATACATCTAAGCACAATATGGTATCTTCGTTATATCGTCCGCGCCATTTGAAAGGTATATCATTACGAATCAGAAGGCATGAATAGATTCTTGTATTAAGGCAATATGGTCTAGCTCTAGAATCAGATTTACAAAAAGAGTAATAGTTGAATCCGGCGATTGCTAGGTTTTCATATCTATCTACAAAATCTTCTGTTGCCACGAAGTTAACATTTGTCCGCATAGGGCATTTAATGTTTCTATTCAGACGGTGGAAATCATCGATATTATCATCTAATACCCAATGCCACTTATGTCCTTCTGCAATAGAATGATCCCATGCAAAGTTTCGCGCAGGACCAGGACCTGTACTTTTGGTAAAACCATGATCGTCTAGTAGTTCATATTCTTCTTTATACTTCTTAGGAAGTATCAGAAGTCTATCTGCTCCGACGACCTTAGCGTATTCGTCAAACTCTTGTTCTTCTACGATAACCCTGAATGGAACGCCGAGCCTAGTAAGCGCTCTATTGGTTGTCATATTGGTATATCGACCTTTTGATACGATATACACTGGATAGCGGTTTTCCTGTTTATTCTTGTATCCAGCGTTTTGCTGCATTCTTTCCTCGCTCTAATTCTGGATACCAAGCACTCTTAGTTTTTGGTGTTAATTTTTGGCCAATCAATTTAGAAAAAGCATCTAAATCTTCTTGATTGTCGAAACGAAAAATAATCTTAGCGAATGGTGGTTTATTTTCCTGAACAAACTCAGGCATTTCTACCCATTCTTCGGTTGATGATGTATCATCCTGATTATCATCAAGATCACCCAACCAATCGTCCAATGATGACATAACTATCTCCAGATAATTTTAAATATGTTTCACAATATCGGACACGATATAATCGTGTCAATAATAAAATGGGTTATGGTTGATGTTGCATTTTTTGATAGTTTTGCTATACTGAAAAAGATTTATACATGGAGAAATAGCAGGCAATATGGATGAAGATATCGAAATCATTACTCTTGATGATCAGCAGACGGAACGTCTTGTTGTAATTGGTGTTGACTGGGACGATAATCTCGACCGTCCTGCACACAATGCTATATTTACTACTGAAGTTGACGAATGGTGTTTAGAAAATCTTTTAAAATCAACACGTATTCGTTGTGGCAGGCATTTTTATAGTTTACAGCCGTATGATTATCATTATGAGATTGATGTAGAGTTTGGTTCTGAAGATGATTTGTTTTTGTTTACCTTGAGGTGGCTTTGATGGAAGATTTTGAATCAAATCCGGTCGAGGCACAGACTGAAGCTGAAATAAAATATTTTACAATGTTGCTTTCTCGGCTTGATTTTCTTAAGAATCAGGATCGATGGTTAAATATTCTCTCAAAAGATAGAGAATCTGATTTGTATGATAATGTTGTGGAAATTAACATCAAAGAATCGAATGCGGTTGTAGAAAATATCAATTGGTGGCTGCGCGATAATGGTGGGAATTGGGGCTGCGGTTTTAATTTCTCAAATTTTACAATTTCTTTCAATTTTGAAGATAATAATACTGCTATTCATTTTAAGCTAAATTGGGGCTGATTGTGTTTAAGCAATGGATATTTGGTAATGACTGAAGAAGAAAACCTTGAACGTGTAAAGAAAAATGGATGGGAAATTCAATATATTGAAAATCCATCAGAAGAAGTACAACTAGCTGCGGTTAAACAACGTGGATGGGCAATTCGATATATTAAGAATCCATCAGAAGCCGTTCAATTGGCTTCAGTTCAACAAAATGGATATGCTATTAAATGGCTTAAGAATCCATCCGAAGAATTACAAATGATAGCGGTTCTACAATTCTCTGGTTTGACAATCGAAAATATTGAGAATCCAAGTGAAGAAGTTCAATTAACTGCGGCCAAACAAAATGGGGCAGTTATTGAATGGATTAAAAATCCGAGTGAAGAGGTCCAGTTGGCTGCTGTTACTAATAATGGCTGGTTCGTTAAATATATTAATAACCCGTCTGAAGCAGTTCAATTAGCTGCGGTTACTGAAAATGGTTGGGCCATTAAATATATTGATAATCCTACTTACCGAGTCAAGGTACTTGCCGAATTATGCAAGGATCATGACTGATTAGTTACATACATGCTCCAGAAAGGCCCTTTAATAGGGTCATCTTCTCTTTCAGGGAATAAATATTCATTCAATCTCGCAACCCAATCAGGAGTTAGGTGATGATTGCGAAGTCCTCCGGTAGGGAAGATATGAACTTCTTGGTGTTGGGTGCCTTCAAGTTGCTGAAGAGCTACCATACGATTCCTGCCTTCATGCCCTGTAATTCTTGCTGGACGAGACAAATCACCTTCTTCCCATTCATCTGGGATAGTAACGAGTAAGAATGGTGCTGCTAGATGTCCACCTTCTTGTACATGTTGTATCATGCTCTTGACACTAATCTGTTCGCCTAATGGTGCGGCCAACTTAAGGAAAGTATATGGTTTCATTCTGACGCGAAGACCCTTGTAGTCAACATTGCGATTATCAGCCACTGCGCCCCAACCGTTTTCATTGTCCATTTGATGTTCGAAGATTTCGTGCGCTCGCATTTATTATTCTCGTTTTGATTGTATACTATTTATACGCTTGATTTTTTAACCAGATTATGATATTATTTAATTACGATATGGCGGCGAGGGCAGAGGAAAATCGTAACTTCATCGTTGGACAGACTGCTGAAATTTTATGCGATGTGATCACGCAGAACCAAGATGGTACATATTCGTTGCGTTTCCCACGCTTTGTACGCTTTAGAGATGACAAGGAGAACCAGAATGACTCAATATAGAATCAAAAAGTTAGGCCCAAAACTTTACGAAGTTCAAAAGAAAGTACTTTTGTATTGGGGTGATGCTTTTAGTACCATGACGGGTGTGGCGAACATGAGGCGGTTAGAGAATAGACAGTTTGACTCCTATCATGCAGCAAGATCATATTTAAAAAACTATCTAGAAAAGGGTATGAATGTAAAGAAGAACGTTCCAGCATATTTTTATCCACCCTTTCCCGATAACGAACCATAATGAACATTAAACTTAAAGCAGCATTGTACACCATTATTCCATACCTCGGTACAGCGATATGGCTGTTTTCATTGGCAACTTGGTATGAACCAACACTGTTATTCACTCTGTTTTTTCTTTGGTTTGTCGCACTACCATTCGCTATTTACAATCTCGTATACCTTAATCTAAAAGGTAAGCAGAATAGAGCAGATGACCAACAACGGATGAAAGATTTTATAGCCGAGAATAAAAAAGCAAGTGACAGGGTACAACAAACGGTTAACGCCATGCTAGACAGGCATCGTGACCGTTCGCGCAGGTCATAAATTATTACCAATTGGGATTTTTAAATATGAATGATCGCAATGACGACGGGCGTCTTAAGTTCGTGGGTTATAATGGGCATTATTCTAGTTATGATATTTGGGGGCAGACGATCCGTTCCGGCGAGGAGCATCTAATTCACCCATCTTTTGCTAAATTGTATATTCAAGATGATAAACAAATTAGTTTATATACTAAAGAATGGAGGGTCTCCGTAGGAGCCGATGATACTATAACAATCTTCAAAACCGAAGATGGACCCAATGGTGCTAAAGAAACTGAATTGGTTGTTAATGCCTTGCGGAATCCATTGGATGAAAGAAACCGATTGGCTATTAAAATCATGGACTGCGACGATGATACTTTGATGCGCTTGAAGTTGTTCTTAGGGGAATAAATTATGAAACTTTCCACACACGCTAACATGAAAGAGTTTTAAAATGTCTCATATCACCAAAATAGGTAATTATAAGTATAGCTTGTGGGGCAATGATTCCAATAAAAGCTTATTTGTTAATGAACATTTTTGCGTAATAAACATTGGTGGAGATAATGAATGGGACATCGAGTTTATGCAAGATGGTTCAGATTTTAGCATTCATAGAACTACTTTCACTAAAAATAAATCTTTGGCTGATATTAATGAAGACATTTCTTTTTTTACTAATGCCATTAAGGATTTAGAGGATGAACGCTCTCGTCTTGCCTTGAAAGTGTTAAAAGCCGATGAAGAAACATTGTTTCGCATGAAGTTATTTTTCGAGTAAATTATGCAGAACGATTTGCCATGAATATTTTTGATAACTTACCGTCTTATATCGGTGGGGATGTTGCCTCTCGTGCAATATATCGCGTTTATGACAAAAAATGTATGCCCGATCTTGTTTATAAGAATATTCAAATTTACCAAAACGATTGGTTGAAAAAGAACTTGCCATATAGTTTTGGCGTTGATGATGCCATGTATTTAAACTTTCCTGATGAAGAATTGCTACCGTGGATTATTGATAATTTGCGAGGTGCTTGGCATGCTAGAAAATCTCCGTATGGCTATATAAGATTTGAAGATAAGAGCGATGCTGCATTATTTAAATTGCGATGGTTTTGATGATTACATTCGTTATTGGAACTTCTAGTGAACGGGCGAGTGATATTTTTAATCAACGATTTGCTATTGATCTCAATCCTAATGTAAAATCAAAACGAACTTCTGTTGTGTTTTACAATGCCATGGCTTCTATTATTGGCGATTTTGACATTACTGTTCCAAAAAATAATAAGTATTATCCCTTATTTTGTTTTGGTAGCAAGAGTTTTGATAATGACGCAGACGCCATAGCATTTAAATTGAAGTTTAGTGAATATATCATTGATGAGATAATTCATGACTAGTTTAACGAAAAATGAACTCATACAACAATGAACCATATATTAGACATAGGCGTTAATGATTACCATACTTGGATCAATTTCGCCAAAAGCCTCGCATGTTTTAATGATTCGGACGATAAACTTAATAAGAAGCTGGCCGAATATAATGGAAAAGTTTATATAGATAATCGCAACTATAAATATAATTTTGTTGAATTTAAGTCAGAAGCTGATTTGGTTTATTTTAAGTTGGTTTTTGGCTGAGATTCCTATATGATATAGGTCATGGCTGTCATATTTAAAAATATCACTCATTTATTAGTATCTCGCATTAGTAGCGATAAAGTTCTCTATGGATGCCAACCATTTGTCAATTTATCCCATTGGGTTTGTTTAAATCAGGAAATTGAAGAATGGATGGATATGAATATGAAAAGAAAGTCAGGAATTAAAGTAAAATATTTTACGACTAATAAAACTATTAAACCTCGTTCATTAATAAGTTTTGAGAATGAAAACGATGCTGTCTTATTCAAGATGAGATGGTTATGAAATTATCCAATCGATCTATTGCCAAGGTTATCATGTTTGCATTTCTGAACAAAGATGAAACCCTTCCTAATTATACACGAATGGATACTCGCGATATTTCGCAAGTGGTTAGTTTTCATTGTTTGAGTTTTACTAATCTGACTTGGAAACAGAAGAAAAATCTTGTACCAGTAGGAACTACATTAGATCGTGTTACTAGATTTCTTTTAGCTAATGGATGGTTGAGATATGAACAGGCCGCAATATATTATTTAAGCGATGGTCTTATTGAGGCGGTAAAATCTGGAGCCATAAGTTCGGTTGATGATTTATTTTGTGACGATCATATCATTGCGGTACATTGCATGATGTTTAATATTAAACTAAATCCAGCGTTTTCTGATGATGATTCTAAATTTGTGTTGCATCATTGATAATTGGAGATAATCATGGCAGAGATAAGCGCGTTTGATCTTTTAGCTAATATGGAACTGGCAAATAACCTCAAATATTTGGAGAAGTTGTTTTCAAAACCTCCTGTACGCTATTCGAACTATGATCATACGGTTGACATTTTAATTCAGAATAAGTTGTATAATAGTTTAGAAAACCATTTAGTGTGGCTTGATACGAATAGTCTTGGGTCATGGGATTATAATTTTACTGGATTTTATTCTGATACAACCTCAATCTCTTTTTATTTTGAGAATGAGCTTGCGTCTATTCATTTCAAGATGGCATTCGGTTAAGGAATCTCTTGGTGACTGAAGAACAAAAACTCGATCTTGTTAAAAATAGTGGATATGCACTAGCTTATATAAAGAACCCATCTTTAGAGGTGCAATGGACTGCTATTCAACGTGATGGAAGCGCTATAGCATATGTCTATAACCCATCAGAAGATTTAAAGCTTGCGGCAGTTAAACAAAATGGTATTGCTATTCGCCATATAAAGAATCCATCCGAAGAAATGAAAAATATTGCGGTTCTTTCTGTAGGAGGAGCAATAAAATATATTGAAAATCCATCAGAAGAATTGCAAATGGTGTCTGTATCACAAAATGGCTGGGCAATTCAGTATATTAAGAATCCATCTGAAGCTGTTCAAATAGCTGCGGTTATGAACGATGCATGGGCAATTCAATACATCAGAAATCCATCAGAACAAGTTAAGATACTTGCTGAATTATGCAAGGTTTATGATAAATGACTGAAGATATTTTAGAGAATGCAAGAGTTATTCTCAAGATATATGATTTTGATGCAATAATTGAAGACCGCTCTGATCAATTCAATGAACGGTGGGGATGGGATATTGATGACAATTATGTATTGATTAAAAATCCAAAATATATTAAACCATATGTTCTTTTGTACGGTCACGTTAGATTTGTTAAAGATCGGCGGCTTTATAAAAAAAACAGTTATTCTTATAAAAAAAGTTATTCTAATCAGCAATATTACTCATCTCCCGAAAAATTATTGGAAGGTGTTAATCGGCTTGTTCTAAAGAAAAGTATGATTGATTAATTTTATAATTGTGTTATTCTCAATAGGATTATGGAGAACGCAATGACCGAAGAAGAACAACTGTTATCTGTTCAAGAAAATGGATTTAAGATAGGGTATATCGAGAATCCATCCGAAGCTGTGCAAATGGCTGCGGTCACCCAGCACGGGCTATCCATCCAATATATTGAAAGCCCATCAGAAGCAGTTCAAATAGCGGCGGTTATTCAAAACAATTTGGCAATTTATTACCTCAATAATCCTAGCGATAAAGTGAAAGTGTTATCCGTCATGTATAGCAGTGAGCCAATTGACGGTGAATGGTTGATTCGTAATTTTGCTTTGGATATAATTAATATATTAAGCGAAGAAACTCAATTGCATATTGTATCTACTGCGAATTTTAGTACTATTAAACGACTATTTTCGAATATCAAGAACCCATCCGAAGATGTTCAAATAGCTGCTATTACAAAAAGTTCATATGTAATCGAGCATATCGGAAATCCATCCGAAGCGGTTCAATTGGCTGCTGTTACTACTGTTGGAGCGGCAATTGCATATATTATAAATCCATCAGAAGCGGTTCAATTGGTGGCTGTTCAACAAGATGGGCGGGCAATTCAGTTTATCAAAAACCCATCTGAGGCTGTTCAGTTAGCCGCTGTCACCAAAAATGGTTGGGCAATTGAACATATTGAAAGCCCATCAGAAGCAGTTAAAATAGCTGCGGTTAGTCAAGATGCATGGGCAATTGGCTGGCGGATTACGAATCCATCTGAAGCAGTTAAATTAGCTGCGGTTACTCAAAATGGGCGGGTAATTCAGTTTATCAAAAACCCATCAGAAGCAGTTCAATTAGCTGCGGTTAACCAACATGGTTTGGTAATTGAATATATAATATCCAAAGGAATTACCCCAAGTGAAGCTGTTCAATTAGCTGCGGTTAGTCAAGATGGAAGTTCAATTGAGTATATTAAAAATCCATCCGACGCGGTTCAGTTGGCATCTGGGAATGGAGTTCTTTTTATTGCACCATCTGCGGCAGTTAAGCTAGCATCACTCTGCGCATACAATGAGAAAGTAGTATGAAATGAGCATTCGTATCAATAAAGCAATTGGTTGGGGCATTCCCGCAGAATTGTTTGAAAGAAATGTTGCTTTTGAAATTGGCGAAGATGGTTTAGATGACAGTCTTTATGAAAAGCTTTCGTCAATTACTGAGTTGGTCGTTCCTGATCGCACAGTTCAAAATATTTTAGAAAACTGGCGTGGCTTCATTTATGAACCAAATCTTTTGAAAAAAGGATATCATGAGGTTTTCGAAACTGCGGAAAGTTTGCATATCCATGTATCGGATTATGACGGGGATACGAAGATTCATTTGTTCTTGCCTAACGGTAGATATCGCGATGATTTTTATCGCTATGACAACTCCTTGGACTATACTGAATCTAGGTATGACCTTGAGACGGGAAAGCTGCTTGATGATCCATGCAGTGATATGTTGATCGAACTTGCACATAACCCATATCCTTGGACTAATGACCTCATGGACGCTGCTGGAGACCCTGTATCGTGGGATTTGAACAATGATGAAGGAATAGTTCAACGCCCGCCTGCGGAGCTTCGCTGGTGGCTTACGAGTACTGGTATTTTGAAGGAAGATGCGTGGAAACTTCTACGTCCTTACTATGCAAAATGGTGGTCGTGATATAATTATTTAGTGTTTTGTCATCAAAGACAATAAGAATAATATTCCTATGATGATTGCCATCATAATCATCTGATTATATGTCATTGGCTTAGACTTATAGGTTCTCCTACGTCTTGAAGTCTTAACTCCATATGATTTATTTTTTGGAGCCTTATAAGCTTTTGGTTGCTTAACGGGTTTGTGCTTCTTAGGCTTAGCGGGCGCTTTATATGGCGATATGGTTTTCTTTGTAATCCAACCGCCATTATTTGTAGTTGTTGTATATTTTATTTTACCATCACTGGTTTGTGTCGTTGTTTGTCTAGTATTACCCATTTTTTTACTACTAGACATAGTAGTTTTTGCACGACCATTACTTATATTTTTCGTAACAGTTGTTCTGCGACCGTTTTGAGTACGCGATGTTCTTTTATAAGCCATGATATTAATATGTATGGTATAATCTTTATTGTCAAGTGATGATTTTATTGGTAATATATTTTCAAAATACATAAAGGCTTGACTATGGGCTATATGCTTTCTCGATCATCTGAACTCCGAAACAAAAAGTTGCGTTTCCGCGCCGAAGGGATATTGCATAATAATGGTATCGAACGAGCTAGTTATTACGATATGAAAAAATGGGCTAAAGAAAACTGCAAAGGCGGTTTTTACTATAAAAGAATAATTTTTTCGTATGGGATTGACGCACGTATTCCATTTTTATTTGTTCATGAAGATGATGCATTATTTTTTAAATTAAGGTTTGGTTGATGATTAATTATGATGAATATGAAATACCAGAATCTATTCCATTAGTATGGGAGGTTCTATTTTCCACGGATACATCGACTGCATTTCAATTTGATAAAGGTTCTATTCCCATTCTTACCGATGAGGGTAAGGAATGGTTTGATTTGTATATAACTGGGGAATATTCTTTTAAGTATAGTATATATGATAATAATATCAATATTAATATCAATAGATCGATATCGGGAACAGTAACGTTTAATCCTCCTAGTAGATTAATTCAGGTTTATTTTACTAATGAAAATGATTTTCTAATGTTTAAAATGCGATGGACGTAATGGTTGAAGTTCCGACCAAGTTCATAGTCGATGATAGACGATTTGATTTGGAATTATGGATTAATGATTTTGATGAAGGGGATATCAATGAATATCTCCCTCATCGAGTTGAGTTATATACTTCATTAAAAACTGATATAGATATTCAATATCAATGGGTTAGAGACAACTTGCAGGGTATTTGGGCAAGAAGTTTTGGTCGATGGCAGATTTATTTCTTTCAAAATGAAAATGATGCCATTTTGTTTAAGTTGAGATGGGGATAAGATCGTTTTTATATGCCATCAGTCCATAATGGAATCAATTTTCATACCAAATAAATCGGCATATTCGGCAATAGTTGGATTGAAATTATCTGATTCACTTTTGGTTTCTAGAAGAATTAAACCAGCGTAATTAAAAACCAGCATCTTCCCAATAGGAACAATGTCCTCTGATGGAATTGGATGACCTTCGGAAATAATGCTATATTTTTTCGTATTCTCAACAGTATGTATGGCATGTAGATACCTACCATAGATCATATTATAGAAAACCATCACAGGCTTCTTTGATTTGGTCGCCCGCATGATAGTTTTAGTTTTTGTATAATAGATATCCTTATGGACGATGCACTCTATCTTATAGAACATGCCGCAAAAAAGCATTTTAGCCTTACTTGCTCCAGACATAGAAACCACGTCTCCAACCTGTAGTGGTCGATCAAACGATGGAGTAGTCCGTTCAATATTAGCAGGATGGTCTTCACGCATTAGAAAATTATTAGCACCACTACGCGCAAAGATATAATTACCAATCAACTTACCATGGCTTATTTCACCATTCAGAAGAATATCCGCCAGATTGTCGGCATAGATTTCAAACTGAAACCCACGAGGATCAGTAATACGAAATACCTTATTGCTCGTAGTATAACGTTCCACCACTGTATCTAAGGTATACCCAGACAGTTCTACGTTATCGAGCACGACTGGATCAATTTTTGGAATTTTTGGATGTTGATTTGTTCTCCCCCAAACATCATTACACCAATTCCAAACCGTTTCTTTGCGCTTCTCAAACGCTTTATCGGTTCCATATGGTGTAATAAAAGACAATGGTGGATTTGACGTATTCAAACCTACTTCTTGAAAGCCAACATATAGCTTTTCTGGGAATGAAAACAGCATGATACTATCCTACGTTTTTGATCAAATTAAAGAAAAGGAAAACCCAGAATGCAACACCGGACAATAGCATAATTGCCATAGTAATAGAACCAATAATAAGGCTCACATTGCGATTGCTACGTTTCAAAGGTTCAGGATTATCTTTATAGCATGAACATCCAGTTCCCGCAGTCCACTTTGGTTTGGAACGACCGGCATTACAATGCACATCGTGCGTATAATACATTTCATAATCTTTATCTGTAAGATACGAGGTCATTGGATATCCTTTCCGACACGGTATTTTATAATTTTATCTCATATAGTCAATAGACGGTTGTATAGATAAATATCTTATAATATCGGAGCAACCCATGTCAAAATCAGAAGATATGCGCAAATTGATTGATCTCGCTAACAATGCCAAGATCATTTCAGAATCATATAGCGATAATGAATCCAGTCCATTCAAGGCATTTTCTTCTTGGAGCAATATTTCTGAAGCTGGAATGCCATCTTCGGTAATCAAATCTAAAGAAAAAATCAGATACGCTACCGATGAAGAAAATAAGCAAAGATTTGCTGGTAAGACTTTGGAAGAACTTCGTAGCATGGCGTGGCGTCATGGATACGGAAAAGATAGCAAAGAATATGATAAGTTTCATGATGGTGTAACTGGAGTTCCTGTAACCGAAGATTCTGCACCATTGAGCATCGAACAATTAGCAACCATCAGCAGTGAGGCATTGAATGATGCATATCACTATGGCCGCAGTAATCCTGGAAATACTTTTGGATGGCAGGCTAACTTAAAGTCAGCAGAATACGCTAAGAAAATGATTGATCAGGGTGTAACCGATATTGAACAGATTAGCGATGCCATACACAAAGGTTGGAATGTTACTGCTCGTGAGTTTGTAAAAAATCCAAACCAATTTGATGATACCGAACAGTTAAAGGCTTCCGGAAAATTAGAATCAAAATTAGAACAACGTGGTAAATTGATGAACATTAATTATGCTCAATTACCAGAAGATGAAAAAGAAAAAGACCGCGTAGTTGCTCGTGCATTATTACAAGCATTAACCGGAGAAGATATTACTGAAGATTTACATAAGTGGTTTAAAGAAAAATGGGTAAGATTTGGGCCAGATGGTAAAATCCGTGGAGATTGCGCCAGAGAGAAGGGCAGTGAAGGTAAACCAAAATGTTTGCCACAAAGCAAAGCACATAGCATAGGAAAAAAAGCTAGAGCAAGCGCAGCCGCACGGAAGCGCAGAAAAGACCCTAATGCAAATGGTACTGGCAAGGCTATTAACGTCAATACCAAGAAGAAAAAATCAAATGAAGGTATGGAGGAAGGCAAAGAAGAACGCTGCATGCAATGTGGTATGACTAATTGTAGTTGTGCCATAGGTAAATGCAAATGCAAACCTATTGCCGGATGGATTCCTAACAAAGGTTTTGAAAAAGACGATACAACACTCGACGAAAAGTGGAGTGCGAAATATAAGAAAAGCATTAATTGCTCACATCCAAAAGGCTTTAGCCAAAAGGCTCACTGTGCTGGTAAGAAGAAACACAATGAAAGCATAGAGATGGAGATGGTATGTGAAGATTGTGGTATGTGCCAAACGCACGGCGATCATACTCATAATTTAGAAGAGGCATGCTGGGAAGGATATCACAAAGACGGTATGAAAACCATGTTTGGTAAGAAATATCCTAACTGTGTAAAGAATGGAGGTGTGACGGAAGGCGGTGCCGAAACAAGTTGGTCTAATGACACAGATACAATCACACTACAAGATATTTTAGAATTAACCAAGCATATTAAACAAATAAATTTACCAATAAACGATAATCTAAAGAGCAAACTACTTCATTGGGAAGGCAACCCAGAAGAAATAGAAAGAGTTAATCAAGTAACAGTGTCTAATCAATTTCCTATTTTAATTATGGTAGATGAGCAAGGTCAAATAGACTGGATACTCGATGGCAACCACAGAATACATAAAGCAATACAGTCCCAAGCAAAAACAATACCTGCTAAACTTATTAGACCTAATAATCTCAACGACAAAGCAAAGAAAATATTTAATATAAAAGAGCAAGATATGACAGAAGAAAAATGTCCAGAGTGTGGCGGACCAATGTATCATGAATCAATGATCAATGAAAAGAAAGATGCTTGCTACCGTAAAGTAAAGTCACGATATAACAAATGGAGTGCCTACGCTAGTGGCGCATTGGTTCAGTGCCGCAAAAAGGGTGCAAAAAACTGGGGTAACAAGAGTGAATCTGTAATGGATGAAGAACAACTTGATGAAAAGTGCTGGGATGGTTACAAACAAGCTGGTATGAAAAAGAAGGGTAACAAGATGGTCCCTAACTGCATACCCGAAGGAACATTGTCTGAAGATGAATATGGTCGCGATCTAGGCGCATTATATCAAAGACATGTTTATGGCGATGATGAAGACGAAGATGAACAAGAAGATTATTATGACTATGAAGATGAAGATGGCATAGATTTTATGCAATCTGGCAGTGCTCTTCGCGCAGCATCACACGACAATCCTCGTGACCAGCCTTGCCCAACATGCGATGCTCCAAATAAGTTAACACCAGCCGATGTTGAATTAGGATATCAGTGTGATCATTGCGCAGATAAGTCTGAACGCGGATACGATTAATTTTAATGCGCTATTCCGAGATAGTTTCTGAAGTTAAAACAATTCAGCATGATCAACGCGATGATGATGAATTGTTTGATACTATGTTAAGATATTTTAAGCGTTTGCAAAACAAACTAGAACAAGTCGATACCATTGATGGGTTATCGCTGCTACGCGGAACATACGGTTATTCATATATATATTTCTTTGTAGATAATGGTGATCCTATTGGATTCTCAATGGTCGATAGAAGAAATCAAGACAAAAATACTTTTATGGTTTCTATTATATTTTTAACGAAGCCTTACAGAAAATCTGGTATCGGATTAAAGTTCTATCAATATCTTCTAGAGAATTACACCCTTATTTCCGATACACGCCAAACTGTTGCCGCACAATCATTGTGGAAAAAATTAGGTTCTATGCCAGAATATTCTATGAAAGAAGTTGACGGTAGATATGTGGTTAGTAAAAACAACCAAGATACAAACAATAAAGGCACCCAATGAGTTCATCTGAAAATATGAGAAAATATATTAATATCCTTAAAGAAGCGCAAGTCTTTGATTGGGACGAACAGAAAAAAAATATTATAGAACTTATAACAAATAAATTAAGTGATCCTAGTTATACTGGCTCAAAAGGAGTATATTCGCCATTTTATTCCATCATTACTAATTCTAATCTATCAGGCGGAACAAGCGAAAACGCTGGATTTTCAGATGAGGCAAGAAAATCGTGGAGAGACTATTTCACCGCATCGCCATTCCATCATGATAACGGTGGCCCGTGGTCACAAATATCAATAAACTCTAATTTAGAGAAAAAATCAAAGTCGGACGGGCGGACTTATAACTATTACATAGCGGTCGCTCAAGATAAGGCCAACGTACAAAACTTCCTCAATGGGCAAAATTTACTATGGCAAATCATGAAGAAATTAAGTGATGAAAAGCAATCTCCTATCGCTTACAAGACCCATAGACATCTTGATAACTTTATGAAGCACAATGATAGCCTCAAGGTATATTACTATGACCATACTTTAATTGATGATGTAAAACAAGCAGTAAATGAATGGCTGACTAAAGCAAATATAAAGACCGAAGCACGAACGCACGATCATGGCGTTGATGTAGAGGGAGATGATGGCGGATCATACGGGGAATTATTAGCTAATCATGTAACCAAAGTATTATTTAATACTATTGATAAAAATGGTAAAAAATATACGCCTGAACAATATTACGAATGGATCAAGACGCACATGGATACAATAATACGCCAAGTCAAAGTTGGAAGAACATAGTAGTAAAATATTTCCTTGCGTGATTAGTTAAATTGATGTATTGATTTTTCTTGGGATTGTCTTTTTTAGGATAATTGATATGGGATATCTGTATAGCAACGCTTGTCGAGGTTCTAACGAGAACAAAGTAGAATTGAATCTTGATAACATAACCTTTTCAGATTTATGCAGCAAATACGACGAACTTAAGAAATGGTGCAAAGAAAATGTATCTGGTGGTTTTTACGTTTCTATAGATTTGGAAGAGGAGTCGCGTGCATTCTTCGAGTCGTCCATCTTCAAGCAAACCAGCCTTGGTTGGAAGAATGCTAAAGACATGAAAAAGGCGTTAAAATACCACATGCTTGATGTAAATATTGTCGTTTATTTTATCAATCCGGATTCGGCTCTTTTGTTCAAACTAGCATTCGGATAAGAATATGACGGATGATATGAGATGGATTCCTCATGGAAATTTGAAAACAAAAAGTGTATTTCTTAAGATAGGCGATGGGTTTGAAGACTTCATTCAAGAATCTTTGACGTGGTGTGAACAAAATAATTTGACCTATTGGCGGTCAAGTTATGATATTATTCATTTTACCAAAGATATTGATCGAATAGCATTTTTATTGCGATTTGGTTGACCGTTTAATCCATAAAGTTGACAATTAAAGATAATTTGTTATTATCTGATTGACGATTTATGGAGGGCGTAATGCTAAATTGTAGAACATGTGGTGACTATACAATCGATTATAATGCGTATTGCCCTGCTTGCATTCGAAACGAAAAAGTAGCACATGATAATTGGCGGACTTCGCAAATTCCACATTGCCATCGATATGGTTATAATATGGATACTGGCGCAGCCAATTATTATTTCCAACTCAAAGAAGATGGAAGCCTATCATGGTCATGTTCGCCATATGGTAGCTACGCTGAATCTCCCCTGAATGATTTGGTTTGTAATGGCTTTTTTGAAAAAATGCGTGAGTATAGTTTCTCAGGAGCAACTTTTCAATATATGCTAGATAGTGCATATAATGCTGGTAGTAATCCTAAACTCCATAATGGTTTTAATATCCCACACGTCAGCAATGGTTTTACTTTTAGATTTGATGCCAGCAATCCAAATGTTAGTTTTCATATCAACGAGAATGGCCAAGTTGCTTTTCGGAGGAATAATGTGTTCTCTGATAAAAGGATTATGGACAAGTTTGATGCAGGGGTATGGGCATACATCGCCGCAAATAGCGAAAATATTAAGACTAGAATTCATCAAAACGAAATAGCACAACAAGAATATGAAATTGATCAGCAAAAACGTAGCGGGCAATATAATTTGCAGACAGCCGTTTTGCTTCCATATTTTTTGATAACATCAATTATTGCCGTTTCCATGTTTGGTGGTGGTAAGATTGGTCTTGTATTTTCTACAGTATTTTGTATCACAAGTGCTGTTGCAAACTTAAGTGAGCGAAATCATCCAATAAAAATGCACACCTTTTTATTGATAACTCTTGGTTTGGTTAATATGCTTGTCACGTCTATATTAAAATTGTGGTGATTTTAAATTGTTTTGGTCATACAGTTATTATATAATTAATTCATGATTAATTCAATTACCAGAGAAGTTACGCAAATAGAACTATCCATAGATGGAGTAGTGAGCTATATTGATGATTCGGAATGGTTAAATTATCTTGAACTAAATCTACCATATATCGTTACTATTCCTAAAGAAGATCGATATGTATATGATACCGTTGCAAAAAGTTATTGCTATGACTATGATGATATCGATGATTGGATAGTAGATAACCTCGTTGGTACATGGCATAGCAACGTGCGAGAATATAGATTTTGTGATCAAAATGATGCACTATACTTCAAGTTATTTTGGGGTGGTGTCCGACCAGACTATTCACCGAATAAACCTATTAGGCACAGAATATGATGAACGATTGGCATACCATTAGTATTTTTTGTCCAGAAGAGCTAGATAAGCCATATAGTGGCTGGAAACCTTGCATCGTCTGGTGTAAACAACAATTTGGCGAACGAGGCTCAAATTGGATTTATATTGGAGAAGGTGTATTCTCATTTGAGAACGAAGAAGATTTGATTCTATTCAAGTTGCGTTGGGGATAATATTTTGAGGGAATTACTGATGAAGCATGATTTCAAAACGTGGTCTAATCGAAATACGATTATTCGTGATCTGGAAAAACAATCCCGCGATGCTGAATGGATTGGAAATATGGATGAATCAAATCGATTGGATGAAATCATCCTTATTGAGAAGAAACTTCTAATAACGGACGGAGAGCTTGTCGTCCCGTTCTGACGCCATTGTTCGTAACAGAGGTGTTGGTATATAATTTTTGGTAGAAGCCACCAGAGAGGCTCTGTGTAGCTTTAATAGCCATTTAAAACGTATATTGAAATCATTTACCTAGAATATATTCTTCAATCTTAGCTTTGCCTTTAAACACAAAGTTTCCGGCATCTGAATTGACTTTCAGAAAATCCCAAGCACCATATTTTTGACGTTTTTTGTATAATAGCCGCGTAGCTGTTAAGACATTTTTAATAGTCAACGCAGATACTTGTGCTTCTAATTTTCCATCAATCTTTTTTGTTGATATGGCAACCCATCCAGCATCATCTAATATTTTTTTTTCGTCAATCTTTTCGGTAACTTCAATTAATTCACCATCTTTGATGATAAGTCCCAAGTTAACCAATCCAAACTTTTCTGGATGTTCTTTTGCATAATCATAGTGCATCTTTGCCGATGAAACGTTTTCAAACATCTTAGTGTTAACGTTCACCCATGCCTTGTATGTGTTAAAATCATTCATTTTTCTGACCTCCAACGAGCGGCCACTTCTTGGCATTATAATGATAGTTTAATTTCAATAAAAGTCAATAGGAAATTAACTAAATCATATATATTTATAATTTAAAGTCATTATTTAAGAGTGGAATGTCCTATACGTTTGCTGGCGTATAATACGGCGTCTCCACCAACTGTATCATTATGTCATTGGAAATAAATTCATCATAATCGGCCAAGTATCCATCAGAAACAATGATATTGATTGAGTTTTTATATGATGAATTACATTTTTGTCTACTTTTTATAAAATCAAGAATTGGAATAAGTAGTGATCCACCCCCGCAATTATATGCCATGCTATAAAGAGTATGTTCAAGGTTTTCGTGCTTAATATCAACTTTCTCATGTGCGAGTTCTGTATCAAATTGCAAAATATTAATTACACCAGAAAATCCAATAGCTGCAAGCGCATTGCTAATATTCCTTCCAGATGCCATAACTAATGGAATATGTATGGAACCAGACACATCAATAAGAAGATTAACATTATCAAATTTCTTAGGAAATAACATAAGCAATTGAAGACAAATATCAGATTTGCGCTGTAATTCAATTATTTGCATTTTTTTATTCCTTTTTTTTGATAATTGTTATTGTGTCATATTTTATAAACAAGTCAATCATACTTTTTGTATAAATATTAAAAACGGGAGATTACTATGTCTAATATGCGCACTCTAATTAATTTGACTGAAAGCTTTGTTGATGCCGAAGAAGGCGAAATGGCCAAGGGTCAGATGAAAGTCATGTGCCATAATATTAAAGAACTAAATGATATGATTGAAGACGAAGATGATCTTCCAGAATGGGTTCAAAACAAACTAACCGTTGCTAACGATTATATTAATACTGTTAAAAATTATATGTTGGGTCAAGATCATGACTTAGATGAAGCAGCAGGCGATGATGAATTAATTTCGGCATTTCTTGCAAAAAAGAAAGCAAAAGTTGTTGAACCTGGAACTGCTTATGGCGCGAACCCCAAGGCCGATGCTGTGGACAAGTATGCGGCTAGAACGGCTCGCTATGCCGCTATGGACGCCGCTGACGAGGCTCGTGCGGCTAAGGCCAAGGCTAAGGCAGAGGCTAAAAGGATAGCCCGAAATCGGGCAGAATCGCTTAAATTATACCCAGAGACCGCCCCGCAGCGAAAATTATATTTTGATTATCTTGACGAGTTAAAAGCACTCAGAAATGGATCGCTCCGTGTCTCTGACGCCAAGATTGTAACGGACCCTGAAACCTACGTTAAGCTGAAAGACTTCTTCGTTTCCCCAGAAAGTGAACACCTTTGGTCTGATGATCTAGAAGACATTAAGCGCATAATTTCTTCTGGATCATACCCAATATTCTATAATTAACCCCAACGCAGCATGCACATAACGTATGCGTCATTATCTTTAAATATTATAGCACCATTGGGATATTTTGCACAGTCATCAATGAACTTAACGTTGCCTAATTTTTTAAGTTCTGTATTTATGGATTCAACGGAAAATCCCATATTATTCATAGGATATTCTGTTGCCATATGATCAATCATTTTTTTCCACCAATCGGGGCACCTACTAAGATATTCTTCCAACTCCACAGTATGCATAAGAAGGTCTCATATTAATTTCACTGATAATAGAACATTTAATAGTATTGTCAAGATTTCTTTATGACAGTTGCCATGCGCATTGACGGATGAAGAGGAATAACATGACTCCCGCCAGTTAGTTTAGGAAAAAGAAACTCATCAATTTTCTTCTGTAATCCAGATAGAACTTGATCATATGGCGCGTTTGGTTCTAATCCTAATTCTATGGCCCAATTCAATCTAACAGAAAACTTATGACTATTCGTCGAAATACCATTTTTCATTTCTTGACGAATGGCCTCTTTAGCCGAAGAAAGAGATTTCAAATCTTCATTTTCTGGTTTCGGAGATAATTCTGGAAATATTTTTTGATCCATTTTGGCTTTTATAACTCGCAAAACCTGTTCAGGAGTTGCCGTTGGTCTTAATCCAAGCCTATACGCCCATTTTTTTGCTAATGCTGGGTTATCTGGTATGTCTTTGTGCAATGATGATAATTGAGAATATGGAATGTCTTCATTAATTATTCCCCATGATGCAAAAGCAAAAAATGGATTGGACACAACTTCATCTAAGTTGATCATCTCCATTATCTTTTTCATATCACCAGTTCTAGACATTTTTTCTCCAGTCATTAATATTTAGTTAATGACGGATTAATTCATAAATAAATGATATGCATATTCTGGGAGTTATTTTATGAAGATCGCGGTTTTAGGTTTTATTCTTTCTTTATTTGCTATGCATGCATTTGCAGAAACTTCAGCAACTCTCAATGGTTCCATGATCAATAATAATGGAAAGTCTAGTAATGTTATTTCTGGATCAATAGATTATGAGAAAGAAGATACTAAATGGAAGAAAAACCTTGGAGCCGAAGTATTATATCAAGATTTAGGCAAAACCCCGATGTATAATGTGGAACTTTCTGGGAAATTGGGAAGAAACATTGACGCTAAAAATTATGTAAAAGCTGGATTTAGACTTGAATATGATAATACAAAACAAAATACGCTAGCATTAACTAGCGTTATTGGTCATGGTTATAGGTTCATTCGAAATGATAAGATGCGTCTTAGCAATGAACTAGCAGTGGGTATACGAGGAGATCAATTTAAAAATATTCCTATAGTATCTGATAGCATATGGTTTTCTTGGAAAGTTACACCAACTATTACCATTGGTAATAAATTTCTTATAGAGAAATCTATTGGCAAAGCAGATGAAAAGTACATTTATAATACTACCACTGCTAATTATGAATTAAACTCTCGTTCATCGGTTCATATAGAAAATCGTATATATAAAGAAAACTTCGTCGATAGTAATACAACGTTGTTTGGATTGACCGTTCAATTTTAATTTGAAGAAAATTTTGATATCTTCTTCAAATTAAAATTAACGAGGTCAGCGTTCTATTCTTCCCAAAGTTCTTTAAAATCAGTATGGACTAGGACTTGTTGTCCGTTGTCCAATGTTTCAAAGACAAGATTAAACCGAATCAAATCCACAGTTCGACGTTTAAACTTTGCATTAATTGAGGTAATAATCTCGCGTTGGACACCATCTTTGCCATAATTTTTAATTTGATCGGCAAATTCACTAGCCCACGGCGGAATGGAAGAAGAGTTATCTTTCAGATTTTTCTTAAGAGCAACGTGGCTTTCTTTGTATTCTTTGCGTAACAAAGCAATTTGTTCCTTAGAAATAATCTTTATAGAATTACGATGATCAACCGTAGGATTATTGATGCGCGATTGAATAGGCTTAAGCCATCCTCTTTCTCTCTTTTTTTCTTTATTGCCGGTATTAGCTTTATTATCGACCTTTGTCAAAACATGGCCTATCAACCACATCTCCGCCCAATCGGTTGGGCCTTCTGAACGAACCGAATAGATTAGAGATTTTGGAGGCGGACTATTGTAAAGCTTGGCATTGATTTGATTAGACGTGATTTCTAAACCAGTTTTAGCCGTGATATATTCCGCAATAGTGGTTAACTTTGTTCCTGCAAGAAACTTTTTGCATACTTCAAGTTCCATTTCTGGATATGAATACCAAGGGAAACCTTTGCTTTGATTTTTACCAGAAGAAGAAATAGCAATTTCTTCTTTGATTGGAATTTCTTTCTTGATCCTTGCAATCTTAGAAATATTTTCAAAAGCATCTTCTGGAATTTCTTCAAAACCATCCCGCCACTTATTAAGAACGGTCTTTGAAATTTCAAGAGAAGAACAAACAGTAGATTCCCAATCGGTAGGAAGTTCACCCATACGCTTCTCTACTTTATCTTGAAACTCAAACCAACGATATGACAGATTTGAAATCTTAGCCATTTGTCTCAGCGTTTTTTCATCAACGGCTTTTTTTAGAAAATTAATCTGAAGAAGCAAAACTTCATTTTCTTTGGTGCGCTTATTAATAAGCGCTGATGTGCGACGAATCATACTTCCTTCGCGATTGTCATAAAATCCGATATCATCGCTATGAAAATCATTTTTTGCCATAAGGGTCTTAGCAATAGAAATTGCATTTTTAGATTCATTTGAATCGTCGGCAAGACCGCGCTTCACTAGATCAAAAACTCTTTGAAAATCTTCCGACATAATAACTCCTATTATTAGAAAAAAGTAGCCCGCTTCTGCGAGCTACTTTTTTAATTTACCTGATAGGCTTATGCCTTCGCCGGAACCGTCGTATCCGCAGAAAAACGGTTCATAAACATACGAACTTCGCGCAGTTCTGCCCCATGTTGTTCAACGCGATTTGTCAATTCCACGTTTTCTTCCTTAAGTGCGGCCATCGCAATCATGGTTTCAGTTTGTTGGTCTGCAAACAAAACAGTGCTTTCAACAAATGCCGTGCGGACCTTCTTGGAACTGCGAGCGATCAGAGAAGCGTGTGCAATTGCCCGTGCTTGATCTGTCTGCGATAGCCCGCTGTGGACGATCTTAGAGGTCACCAGAGCCATCTGCGGCGATCCCAAGAATGCTGGCATGCCTTGCATATCCGCCTTAACTGGGGCACCAAGCGCCCAGATTGGGTCGCGGCCCCGTGAAGGCGATGGGAAGATAGCGGACCCGATTACGTTAGAAAATTGGCCAGACTTAAAAGCTGCAACAATCTTCGTCTTTGCAGAGCGATATGCACTAAAATCTTGCGTAAAACCAGACAAAACCAGATGGTCATGAAGAGACATTGGACCACGAGCAATTGCATCTGCGATAAAGTTACTAACATTAAACTTAGAATTCTTAGCCTTAGCCTTAGTAGAGGTCTTCGTTGCGCGAATGGCCATTTACATAAATCTCCTAGATGTGAGTCGGGACAATCCCTAATTCCTTATAGACTATTTTTCACTATTGTAAACGAGATTATTTAAAAAATATGCAATTAAAACCATACTAAATAGGTATATGTCTAAAATTGAATTACACAATGGCGATTGCCTTGATATCATGAAATCATTTGATGATGAAAGCATTGATGCAATTATTTGCGATTTGCCATATGGAACTACACAATGTTCTTGGGATATCGCATTGGACCTAAATGTTTTATGGTCAGAATATTTGAGAATTGCAAAAAAAGATGCACCAATTATATTATTCTCGGCACAACCATTTACTACAAAACTAGTAGCATCAAACTTAGATTTGTATCGTTATATGTGGTATTGGGAGAAAGAAAAAGGAACTAATTTTTTTAGAACAGGAAATCAACCTCTTAGAGTAATTGAAGAAATATCCGTATTTTGTAAAACATCAAATTACACCTATAACCCACAACTTGTTCCATTAGACAAACCATATACTCATACAATGCCATTAAAACATTCTGCTATTACCGGAAAAGGTGAAATTTCAGCAAAACAAACTGACAAAAAAAGAGAATATAAAACTTATACACATTCTCAGCCTAAAAATATTTTAAAATTTTCTCGCGATAATGGTAATAAAAGTTTAGTTCCAACGCAAAAACCAATAGCGTTGTTAGAATATCTAATTAAAACATATACCAATGATGGCGGAACAATTCTAGATAACACGATGGGTAGTGGTACGTGCGGCGTTGCCGCTAAACGATTGGATCGAGATTTTATTGGAATTGAATTAGATAAAAAACATTTTGATATCGCAAAAAAAAGGATCGATAATGAAATACCCATCACCGATCCAAATTTCATTTTTATAAGATAATACGGATAACCTTTCAGGTCTGTTTCAATTCTCCACCAAATTTGAGATTGAATAGAATTGCGTCTTGAGCAGTTTCAAAAAAGAACCGTGCTATATAGTCATGTTTCCAACTAAGATCAGAAACATCTGTGCTCTTATAATGCATATAGCTTGGGCAATTTTCTTTCGCCCAATTATGATAAGTGTATGTTGGATTATCCGGATCATAAAGAGTAACCTCGAACATTTACCCTCTCCATTTGTTCACGATAGGGTAGCGACGATCACGTCCATGAATCTTGCTGGTGATCTTTACGCCGGGAGCAGCTTGGCGGCGCTTATATTCCGCATTATCTACCAATTGACGAATCTTCATCACCACTGAACAATCTATGTTAATTCGCATAGCAATTTCATCTACGCTCAATTCATCTTCGATCATACCCTTTAGAAGGCTATCAAGAACAGGGTAAGGGGGCAACGATTGCTCATCGAATTGGTCTGGACGAAGTTCGGCGGAAGGTGGCTTTACAATGATAGCTTCAGGAACAACCTCATCATTTGTACCAAAAAACCCATAGGATTTAATCTGAGAAAGATCGAGATTATTTCTCCAGCGACACAGTTCCCACACGGTAGTCTTATACAAATCCTTAATAGGATTAAAACCACCCGACATGTCGCCATATAATGTCGCATAACCAACACTAACTTCTGACTTATTTCCCGTTGTCAGGAGAAGATGATATTCTTGATTGGATATTGCCATGAGAATATTACCACGCGCTCTCGCTTGAATATTTTCATCTGCAATTCCCGTCAGCTTGCGAGGGTTTAGATTTTCATTACCACCGTTATAAACATTATGTTCTGGATAATTCCCGTGATCCGTAGTATTTGCGTATGCTTGCCGCAAAGCTTCCACAACCGGTTCAATAGAAATTGTACGAACCTTGGCACGAAGACGATCAGAACCAGCCGCTGCATCATTCAAAGAATGCTGGCTGCTATATTTTGAAGGCAACCGAACTAGATGTACATTATCCGGACCAACCGCATCGGCTGCAATAGCCGCAACCAATCCAGAATCAACACCTCCGGAATATCCAATAACTACTGACTTGAAACCCTGCTTGTGCATATAGTCGCGAGTACCAAGCACACATGCTTGATAGATTTCTGCAAAACTAGTTGGTTCTACTGTCGGATAGTTATCAACAGTTACTAATGGCGTAGGTTGCTTAATCCATTGGGAATGTTCACCATCATCAGAAATATGAATGATAGCTTCTCCCGCAGAATTAGTATGACGATTTTCAGAAGAAATGTTTACATCTACATAGAAGATATCTTCTTGGAAGGATGGGAACTCTTTTAGATTTCCGTCATAAAGGAATGATCCACCATCGAACACCAACTCATCTTGTCCACCAACCATATTCACATATAGGAATGGTAGACCAGTTTCATTGATGCGATCTTTGATTACATTATGCCGAACAATATTCTTTCCAACTTCAAATGGCGAACCATTGATACTGATCAAAAATTGAGCACCACGATCCATCATTTCTTTACTGACACGCGGGAACCAACAATCCTCACAGATCATTACTCCAATCGTATGGCCGCGCCATGTGATAGGATATGGCCGCTCTCCAGAAATGAACACACGCTTTTCGTCAAACACGCCATAATTTGGCAACTCAGTTTTATAAATTAGTTGAATTGGTAAAAGATATTGTCCATCTTGCGGAGAATATGGCGGAACTTGTGGATCAACCACGTATGCCGCATTACGGATGCCTCTCGGAACTCGACGCGGTGTACCATAGATAATCGTAGGGCCAGTTTTCCTTGCGCAAATAGTTGTGTTGATAAACTTAACTTTTTCAGCAACCGCAGACATAAAGCTTTCGCGAAGAACAAGGTCTTCTAGCGGATAACCAGTAAGAGCACATTCTGGGAATACTACCAGTTCAGCGCCTTCGGTTGCGGCTTTATCATATGCAGTAATAATTCGGGCGGCATTACCATCAAGGTCTCCAACAATAGGATTAAATTGCACAATGGCGATTTTAGTGGTCATTTTTGATCCTATTTAAATATTAGTGCTATAAATTACAGTAACATTACATTCCTGAAAATCAAGCTCAATTTGGTTAACCGAACCGTTAAGATCGATTGCACGGGTCAAATCCTTGATGACAACGGATTCGAATCCACACTTGATTGCATCAATTGCAGAAAAACCAACACAAAAATCATAAGCAAGACCTACAAAGAAGCAGCGCTTGATACCACGCGCAGTCAAATAACCGCGAAGACCAGTATCGGTATTCTTATCATTTTCTCTGAACGCAGAATATGAATCCACGTCAGATTTGGTTCCTTTGCGGATAATAGCTTGCGCCTTAGTTACCGTATCGGAAATATTCTTATGGAACTCAGAACCATATGTATTTTGAATGCAATGATCTGGCCACAAAACTTGATCGCCATATGCCACCTTCGCCAAACCGAAAGCTTCACCACCGTCATGATTTGACGCAAATGAGATTTGATTTTGAGGATGCCAATCTTGCGTCACCACAACATTATTGAACTTTTTTGCAAACTCATTAATTGGTAACATAATTTCATCACCGCCAGAAACGGCTAGAGCGCCATTGGGGCAGAAATCATTTTGTGGATCGATGACGATAAGAACGTCGGTATCATTAATTTGAATATTCATTTGTATTTCTCCTTAAACTTTTACAGCGTTTGATTGAACACCATCTGTGCCGAACACAGAAATATAGCGTTCTACTTCTTCTTTAGACCCCGAAGCTTTCGAAATATTATCCGATAGCTTTACGGAAGACTTTCCTTCAACGGATGAAACCTTACATACGAGGCTGATAGGCTTCATATAATCAGGATCATTTGGCGCACAGCCAATAAAATCACATGTAAACATGGTCCCCCAACCATATGCATCACGAACACGACCATGGAAGTGATTGTAGATATCAACAATGTCTTCACCTTGTGGTTCGAAACCATCAATCCGAACATCTAAACCATCACTGAACAAAACTAGCTTTTCAGCAGGATTTTTCATGTGATAATTCCAATAACAAATTAGTTCTTCTCCACCAGGAATGGGTTTCTTTGAGTCTGGCCGGAAGCCAGTCCAATCAGCCAGCCAACTTGGTGCATCGCGTAGGAATTGCGTTGTTCCAAAGGTATCAGGAAGAGCCACTAGAAGAGCGCCGCGATAGTCATCCTGCCACTGTTGAAGAACCTTATATTGAGATTGCTTCAACTCCGCATCATCCTTTGATAACGCAGCAAGAACCATTGGTAGCTCATGGGCGTTTGTACCCTTTGCGTCAATGCCATGCATCATGGCGATGTAGCAGTTAGAAGTACCAACAAACTTTTCACCAAGAACTTCGCGAGCAGTCAATACACAATGCTCTTGCCACAGGAAGCTATGACGGCGGCGAGTACCAAAGTCAGACAATGCTAGTTCATCGAGAGTGTTTAGACGCTCAAGCTTGGCATAAAGCTTAACCTTTGCACGAGCGTACATGATGTCCAATTGCGAACGATTCATCTTTTGCATCTTGGCACGATAGCGCATCTCATTAATGATGGTTAGTGCATAGATTTCGAACAAACTCGTCTCAAGCCACTTGCCATTAAAGGTAAGAGCGATCTGCCCTTCTTTGACTTCGATAGTGTAATCAGCCAGTTTAAAACTACTACGTAGATAATCGAGATATCCCTTACCGAAAATACCAGATTGCCCATAGAAGGTTTGACCAGCTAGCCAGATCAATTCATTTTGTTGAAACTTCAATGTTTGAACATGATCTAGTTGTTCACGCAATTCATTGATATCAATCTCATATCCCAACAAGACTGTCTTAGTTCGGTTAGTGACCGAAAAAGAAACTTCAGTATTGGGATACTTGCGCCAAATAAATTGATGCATGAGCAACTTATAGAAGTCTGTATCTAAAAGACTGCGAACGATATAATCGCGAGGAAAACTATGATCCCACGCACGCTTTGCGAAATTAGTGTTTTCCATAATATTAATCCTTAATCATTTGTTTGAGCGTCTGAATCATTGAAAAATGGTCCTCGAACATCTGGTCACGCTTAATTTGGTCCAAGCGAACCCACTTAGCCCGCTTAGCATCATCGGCTGCACGGACCTTGGGAAGCGCCAGAGCGTCCTTAATTCGTTTCTTATACGATGCATCAGATTCATCCTTAAGGCGGTCAGGAGCCTTCGGTTGAAGGTGGAACAGCGTTGCGTGAGTGATCGTGCGACCACGCATTGAACGGTGTGGGGCATCGAAAACTTTAGTAGCAACAATGCTTCCCTTAAGAACGCTGTCGGGAACCTTCAGCTTGGTTTCTTCACGAAGTTCTCGAATGCAAGCCTGATCGATGTATTCTTCCGGATCAAGATGCCCACCAGGAAGTGCCCAAAGACCCATGCCTGGGCGAGCTTTTCTTTGAATAAGAAGAACGTGTCCTGCCTGAACAACCATATTGTCAACAGTTACGAACTTTGGTGGGAAAAGTTGAACTTCTCGGCCCCCAATCATGACTTGATACTTTTCACCACCAACTTCAACTTCTACCATTCGGCCACCAACACGAACCTTGGCATTATATGGTTCAAGATATTTCGTCATGAAATCCCATTCATCTACCATGTTCTGATATTCGGGATTATTTTCGCGGAACTCTTTGAGGAAATTGTAAACGCCACGTGGAACGAGATTGATCAAGTCAGTAGTTATGAACTTATCAACTAAACTTTTATCTGCATCAAAATAATATTTACGAATATTTTTAGCAGATATGCTTTTGTGATTATCTACGTCAATGGATTCCCATTCGGGGAACTCTTTTAGATAAAAACTAGAATTATCTTTTGAATGACCAACAAGCGCCGTTGTAACGGTCGTGATCTTATAATGATTCATGATTTTTTCAGAAACCTCAGCGGCAAGGCGGCGGATTTCTTCGGACCAAAGTGTCATGTTATTATAGTCTTCGCAATGGCGAATATGAACTCTCGCCTTTTGCTCGTCTGTTAGGGAGGCGAGAATCATTTGCTCGCGTTCTTCCGAAGTAAATGGAAGATAATCAACGCGACGGGCTTCACCCGCAGAGCCTGTTACTATAAGAATATTTTGAGAATATTGTAGAGCCGTATTAATTACGGCTAAGTGCCCATCGTGAAAACACTGGAATCTTCCGACGAATACGGAAAGATCATACATATGCGCGACCGCAGCCGCTTCATTATTTGTCATAGTAAATCCTACCATGTTATGACCGATCTGGGTCTATTCCCTGAACGTTAAATATATTTAGCACGAATAAAACTATGTTGTCAAATTAATTTTAACAAATAAAAAAGCCGCTAGGCGAACCTAGCGGCTTTTCTTATGAAGGCAGAATAACTACCCTCATTATATATTATTCAGCAACGAAAGCTTCCACTTCGGTTTCCACCGAAGCAACCACCTTGGCCTTGCGAGCACGAGGAGCCTTGGCTTCCACTTCGACAACGGTTTCCACCGCTTCAAAAGCTTCAACTGCGTCAACCTTGCGCTTACGGCCACCACCGATGCCCAGACCCGATGCCTTGGCAAGTTCCGAACGCTTTGCAGCGTAGTTCGGAGCAACCATAGGATAGTCAGCAGCCAGACCCCAACGGGCGCGGTACTCATCAGGGGTCAGGTTAAAGGAAGTGCGCAGATGGCGCTTCAGCGACTTCATCTTCTTACCATCTTCGAGGCAAACGATGTAGTCAGCAGTGATGGACTTCTTGATCGAAACAGCCGGAACCAGTTCAGGCTTTTCCACAACAACTTCGGGCTGCGAAGGGTTGAGAATGGTAGCAAGCGACGTATGAATTGAAGAAATCACAGAACCAATGTCATTTTGTGAAACAGAATTGTTGCTCAGATAAGCAGCAGCCAGTTCGATGGTGGCAGTGATATGGGTCTCGGTAGTTTCGTTAAATTGCTGCATGTTAATCTCCTTGTGTTAAGCAGCGGACAGTGACGGTGTAATACGCCCGTTGTTTTAATCTGTCAAACGCTTTTAGTAAAAAAAGTGAAAAAAAATCAAATCCTCAAAAAAACAACTTAATTTCATACCCTCTTACTCGACAATCATACCAATTATTTCACCGATTATATAAGCCTTTGTATACGAAAATTGACAAGAATAATTTAATACATTATAATGCGCATTAGAAACTCATGCAGGAATTTGTTTAAAATGATTAATCTTATCAAGAAGTTAGTATTAGAAATTGGAATGCTATTAGAATTCCTATTTTGGAATATCTGGAAAATGCGGGCGGCTTTGCCCGCAGGTATAATTTCTTTCCTGTTTACGCTACATGCTGCGAAGAGCGGAGACATTGCGAATATCGCTGCTGCATTTGTTGTTTGTTTTCTCGCATGGATATGTGCGTATGTCGAAGGATGGGATACACGAGTTGCTTTTAAGATATATCATCGGAATAAAACAAAAAAGATGATGGATCGTTTTAGAAAAGAATTTGGAGACGAAGTTGTTGATGCCGCCCTTAATCAAAAGGATTAGGAGAATAATATGTATGTAGGTTGGTTGTTACCCGCGTCTGATCGCGAAAAATTAATGATGTATATAAAGCCAGCATATCCAGATGTTTTGGCACATCATGTTACATTGCAGTTTGGCGTCCCTGCCGATTATCCTCTGCCCGAAGAAACGCAGGGTTTGGTCGTTGGTATTGTAGATGATGGAAAAGGGGTTCAAGCCGTTATTGTTAAGATTGACGGAACAACCAAACGCCCTGATGGATCAACATATCATATTACTTGGTCGATAGATAAAGACGCTGGCCGCAAACCCGTTGACAGCAACACAGTAATCGCTGATATTGGTTGGCAGAAATTAATGTACGAGGTTCCAATCAAGCTGGAACCCATGATAGCAAAATAGGATCGATAAAATGGGCTGTTGGAACGAAACTTGCGGATTTTCTAATCTGCCAATTACCGATGGTATGCCAGTTCGAGCAATGTTCATAAAGCGAGTGAAGGAGAGCCGATATAAAGGTGCTGCCTTATTTTATGCTTTTGATCTCTTCCATCCAGCGACCATTATGATCAAATCGACATATGACGATTATGGTTGGCTCAATGTCACGGCAGCGGAACTTGTTCCTCTTATCGTTAATGTAGAAAATATGGGTCTGGATATTTCTTTTCGTAATGAAGAAAATGGTTTTAAACCAGATGATTTACCAGAAGATACCTATCTTTGGATGATTAGAGAAGATGTGTATCAAATGCTGCGAGATATTCCTCTTGATCATTGGGGCGATAAACCAAAGTTCGTTGGTGAATATGTTGATAGATTGCGAGTGGATTATGCCAAACTAGCAACTGATATTAAAGCGGAACTGGTCACAGAAACTGAAAAGATGGGCATTTGGTCCTTTACTCTTCGGGATAGAATGGACCGTTTATTTGGAAGAAACGATACGGCAATTAGGTGGCCGTTGCGAGAATTTTTATTACCAACGAGTGGACTTGATATTCCGCCAGATAATGTGGATGAACTGGTGGATATTCATCAAATATTTTCTGCGATGAATGCTCTCAGAAAAAACTTAGTTCCGACTATTGGTGGCGGTTCGCAAGATTATAATGAAGGCGGTTATAGGGTCATCGCAAATTTTATGAACAATGCGATGGACGAATATCGAAAGCACTATGATCATTGGGAAGATGAAGATGAAGAAGTTGAATCCTGATATGGATATTAAACGCAATCTCGACCTTATTCGACAGGTGAATATAAACCTATATGGAAAAGATGGGCCAATGATAAAAATCAGAGATTTGTCAGAATACAAGTTCGTATTCAAAAGAAATGAAAATGATTTTCAAGATGTTTATGATTTTCTGTCATCTAATTCTATAGAATATAGACAAGATGATATCATGAATATGGGCGTGGTCGATGTGATGATCCACACAAACAACAAACTATCTGTTTTGATGATATATACAAAAAGCCCAGATAGCGCAATGCTTATTAAAATGCGGTGGAATGAAGACGGAACATTTTTTGCATTATAGTATTTGGTAGAATAGCATATTTTTTTTACATCCGACAAATACTATCTTGTCATGTCGTCGTCTATTATATCATTCCAGAAAAGTTTGAATATAGTCGCATCATTTCTGTTAAACATTATACCATATAAGTTTAAGCGGTCAAGCTTTGCTATAATTTTGTATGAGGGTGTATTCAACTCACACCATTTCTCAATCTCATCATCAAGTTTTTTTATCCAAAAGCTTTTATTTTCTTTAGCAAATCTCAAGTTAAAACTCTTTTTCATTTATGCGATAAATACTACATTAAGTTATGTGGGGTTGCAAGTGATATCTTTAAAAACAGTCGCATCTGAGATATTTCAAATTATTCGCTCATTCGATTATACAACGGTTATGTATAACGATGAGGGAAATGAAGTATATGAACCAAACGAAGCTAGACGCTTTTTTATCCTACCAAGAAATATGTTATTATCATTAATCGATGACGGCGATGATAGTTCTATAAAATTGTATTTGAGCAAGTCAACTAAAGCTAAATATATCAAAGGATTTATAGATACTTTAAGAACAACTGCAACTAAAGATAACATGATTTGGCTTGTAACGCAAAAAGATACCGAATTAAAGCCTTCGGATTTTGCAACAAAATCAGCCGTAAATGAAAGTAGAAAGACTGAAATGGATATTTTTGAAGGCATGTATGGAACATCTCGTAGTTCATATCTTACATTAGAAAACGCAAAACTTATTGTCCGTCATGACGGGAAAATAAATGAAAATTCTATTGGCGGGCGTAGTAGAAATATCAAAAAAATATTCATTGAGAATGCTCAAGGTGAGCGAATGCTTTTCCCAACACGTCAATTGATTCCAGCACGCGCAGAATTGCAGCATGTAAATCAAGGTGGGAATTTCAATGATGCCATTTCACAACAAATCATGCGGATGGCTAATGATTTTTCCAATCTAAGTTTTGCATCCACGGAAATTGCGTCTGCCGCTCCAATGTTGGGAGAATCGGCAATGAAAATTAGAGAAGCTTGTCGTTGTAAAATAACCGAAATGAAAAAGTGCTTTGAGCGTTTGTCTCGTCCATTTGGATATAAAATGGAATCTAAGAAGATGAATGAAACCGTTCTCACTGAGAATGAAGATCAACCATTAGATATTTCTCCATTGAAAGAAGTTCTAACCTGCGAAGGTTTTGAATTATCCGAAAGTGTTCTTAAAAGTATTGCGGAAGCAGTAAAGAGTGTTGCAGAAGCATTGACTGCGGGAACTCCAATTCAACGACCAGACCAAAGCGATGAAGATTATCTTGATAGTTTAGAAGAACCCACCTATTTGCGCAGGAAAAGAGCAGAACAAAATGCACAAGATGCTCTTGGCGGTGGCCAAAAATTAAGAACAGAACCAAATGAACCTTCCGAAGTTAAAGAAGATTATTCTGAAGATGACGAAGAACCAATTGAAAAAACAAGAAAAGGCCCAGAACAAGTAACTATTTTAGGAAAATCAGTTGATAAGTCAGCATGGGAAGATTTGCTGTCGGATAGGTTGGACTTAAGCCGCGAACCTGACATGTCAATTATGCCACGATTTACTAGCGATGAAGCTAAAAAATCATTTATGCTATCTAAGATCGTTCCATATGTTAAGAATGATAGCATGTTAAATCTTTTAAGTTATTTTTCGGATATGATTGAAAATCCGCGCCTTAATCCCGATGCTCGTAGAAAAATGAACATGGTAATTTCTGTTGCAATTAAAAGTGCAAAAGTTCCCGATGAGGCAGAATCAGAATCAGAATTAGTAAACAACGAAGTTATTCGCGAGTTTAATGAATGGATGGAGCAATTTGATGTTTCAAATATTTTAAGTGAATCTGGAACTAGCGAAGCAGTTGAGAACGCAATTTCTCACCGCATCATGCGCCAGCGTCCCGATCTCCTATCAAAATTTGGGCCTGCAAAAGTTATGGCGGCAATTGCGGACGAGGCTAGTTATCTAGATGATTTAGACGAAATTGGTAGCTCGGACATTTCTGGGTGGGTCGATAACATTTCAAGAACCTTAGAAAGTGGAAGCAACGACGATATTGACGAAAATCAAGAATGCAATTTAGAAGAATCTGAACCATATGAAGGTGAAGAAGAATTGCAAGCGGCACAAGTCGAAGCAACTGATGATTTCGATGTTAATGATTTCTTAAATGATTACGGCGATGAGCTTTATTGGGATCAAGGAAAGTTTGATACTACCGGATTAGAAGACGAAGACCTTAAATTTGAAAAAAGCTATGTAGAAGGTCTCGTTCAACATTATCTTGAAGCACAAGTATATGATAAAACTGGCCAAGATGTTGATATGAAAGAGTTTGTTCAATATGTTTGGGATCAAGTTGAACCTCTATTAGCCGATGCAGGACACATTCTTACCGAATTTTTCGATGGTTCATTAACTTTCTCTCATGTCGATATCATTATCCCAACAAATCAGGGAGATGATTTAGAACGAGAGGTTACAAAACCAAGTTCAACCGATCCATTTACTGGACAAGAAGTACCAGTAGATGATGATTATATCACCAGAATGAGAACTCTTGCTGGTATGCCTTGGAATCGATAATCTAATGGTGGCGGTCTTATCCTAAATAAAGATATGACCGCCACCATAGAAATATACTCATTTCCAAAAGTTGTTACATTGACTCTTGGTGGTAACACCGGAGGAAGTCTAATGAATTATCCTATCAATAATACGGACTTTACTTTAATTAAAGGCGTAACAAACGAAATATTGTTTTTCGTAAAGAATGTTGATCGTCAACCGATTACCGCAAATTCTTTAACAAATTCTGGCATAGTCCATCTTCGCATGATCATAACTGATCACCACAATAATCAATTATTACTAGGTGATCGATCCGCACCAATTCCAGATACTTTTAATAGTAGCGTGTTAGTTCCTTATACGTTAGCTAACCCTGCTAAAGGTATCTGGATGTTTACGGCATCATCAAACGATATAGCAGATTGGCCTTTAGGTAATTTGCGATATTCGGTAGTTGGAGATAGAATACAGGGCGATCAGGTTATGTTATACACAAATAGATCATATGGCCCATACGGCTCATTGGAGGTCATTGAAGGGCCATATCCCATGCCACCAGAAGCTATCGTAGTAACACCGGATATGATGGTGAACACGAACGTAGTTGGAGCGGCAACTATTATGACATCCGGCAGTTACCCTGGCGCAGCAACGGTTGGGAACATTAGTGGTATGCATAGTGCTGTTTTCACGCTATCGGATTTCAAGGGTGGAATCATGGTGGAAGCTACTTTAGAAAATCAACCATCACAAAATTCAGCAGATTGGTTTTTAGCAAATATAGAATCATCAACTAATGGTGTAATTGATGCCGGTATCGTTACATTTAGTTCTCCAGTAAGCGAAGCAATATATCTGTCAGTTTTAGGAAATTATACGTATGTTAGATTTACCATTAAACCACTAGAGGGATCATTGGAAAACATAGCATACAGAAATAATTGACATATATACCCATGGGGTATATTATTCTGTATAAAAATATGGGGCTTATAATGAAAATCGATCTAATTTCCGATATCCATTTGGAAGCAGCCCCGTTTGAATTAACGGGCGGGGACATTCTCATATTGTCTGGAGACATATGCGAATCTCGCAAATTGGTTAGAGACTGTTCTGAAAATAGAACAGAAAAAACAGATTTCAGATATATAAATTTCTTTAAGAATGAATGTGCTAAGTATCGTCATGTCATCTATGTAATTGGAAATCATGAGCATTATGGCACTCGATTTGATAAAACGCATGATGAAATAAAAGAATGCCTTCCTAGCAATGTAACTCTGCTTAATAGAGAATCTATCGAGATTGATGGCGTCGTGTTTATCGGTGGAACTATGTGGACTAACTTCCATAAAGGTAGCCCAATTAGCATGGATGTAGCATTGAGAAACATGAACGATTTTAGGGCTATCAAATACTGGGATCGTCGCCATGACAAATATTATAAACTAACTCCGCAAGTCGTTTATCGCGAGCATATGGATACCATCTATGATTTTGGCGAAATGCTTAAAGCCAATGCGCATAAACCATGTGTAGTTGTAAGTCATCATGCGCCAACTTACTTGAGCATTGCGGAAGAATACAAGAATGATCATCTTCTTAATGGTGCGTATGCTTCCGATTTATCAGAGTTCATTCTGGATCATCCGCAAATCAAGGTTTGGACGCATGGACATACGCATACTCGTTTCAAGTATGAAATGGGAGATACTACGGTAGTTTGTAACCCACGTGGATATAGCGGCATTGAAGCGATCTCTAGAAATTACAAGCCTAGAGGCTTTGAAATAGATCAATCGGGTAATGTAATTTTCGATGACGATTGGAATTAAATTGACGAAAACCCTCATTAGCTAATAAAATGACATATTAGTTAGTGAGGTTTTTTCGTGAGCAATATGCTTGATACAATAATTGCGGACGACTTTATGTGGTCGGCAATTCAATCGCATATTTCAGGGCGCGTTAGGCAGACTAGTACCGATTTCATTGGATTAAATTGCCCAGTTTGCCATTTATTTGGCGAAAGCACTGACACGCGCAAGCGTTGTGGTGTCAAAAAAAATCCAGATGGTGTTGGAGTTAATTGCTTCAATTGTGGATTTAAAGCTCGTTTCGGTATTGGCAAAAATATAAGCAAACGGATGCGAACATTTTTAAGTGCATTAGGTGCATCCGAACGAGAGATTTCTCAATTAAATCTAAAAGCGATGCAATATAGACGAATGATTGGAAGCAATGAAAGCGTTCAATCAATCATATCAGTACCATTTCAGCAAAATTACCAAGAAGTTTCTTTACCAAATGGGGCAAAGAGTTTCCTTGAATGGGCGGAAAGCGGTTGTTATGATTCAGATTTCATAGATGTAGTAGATTATTTGTTCTCTCGCGGAGATGATATTTCCACAGCGACTACCTATTATTGGACTCCCGATACAGAAAAGCAAATGAATCGACGGGTGATTATTCCGTTTTATCATAGAGACAAAATAGTTGGATGGACAGGAAGAATTGTCGATCCAGTTAAAGAGGGGAGATATAGCAATTCATCGCCACCAAATTATCTTTTTAATAATCATGTGATTAATTCAGAAAGACAATTTGTTATTGTATGCGAGGGACCATTTGACGCCTTGGCGGTTGATGGGGTTGCCACTCTTGGTGCAAAAATAAATCCAGAACAAGTTCGATGGCTAAAAAATAATAACCAAACGGTGATAATTGTTCCCGATAGAGATGCGGCGGGCGATAGACTTATAGATAAAGCTCTTGAAAATAATTGGAAAGTTAGTTTCCCCAAATTAAAAACGGGACATGGTTCTGGCGATTGGTGGGACGAAGATATCAAAGATTTGGCGGATGCGGTGAAACGGTATGGGCGGCTATATGTAATTCGATCCGTTATAGAAACTGCGACAGATTCTAAGGCAGAAATTTCTATAAAAAGAACATTTTTATACTGATATTTTGGTCGCAAGCCTTTATAAATTATTATGAATTGAATGGTGGGATAGATGGAAGACGAAGATATTTTCAATACAGAAGTTCAAAAACTTCTAATTTCTTTTATGATAAGCGATAAGACGGCGTTTGTTCGCAGCCAAAGCATTATTAAGCCAGAATATTTTGATAGTAAGCTATCCGGTACAGTTCGATTTATCATAGACCACTATGATCAATATCAAGATTCTCCAAGCCCAGACCAAGTTAGAGCAATAACTAGCACTGACGTAGACAAAATTGAATTAAGAAACTCCGAAGTTGAATGGTATCTTAAGAATATAGAGAAATTTTGCCGAGGGCGGGGCCTTGAAACGGCTATTTTGGATAGTGCGGACATTCTTTCTGGAAAGAAGAATGGTGATATTCAAAAGATGATCGCTGATGCTATGTCTATCAGCCTACTTAAAGACCTCGGAACTTCTTATTTTGAAAACCCAAAGGCTCGTTTGGATCGATTGAAGGATCGTTCTAATTTTATGTCCACGGGATGGGCGACATTAGACAGAAAACTATACGGAGGATATACTCGTGGTTCTTTGAATATTTTTGCTGGTGGTTCTGGTTCAGGAAAATCATTGTTCCTTCTTAACACGGTTAAGAAGTGGAGCCTTATGGGTAAGAATGTCGTTTATATCACCTTAGAGCTTTCTGAAGACCTAGTTAATCTTCGTTTAGATGCTATGATGACGGGTTTTGGTACTAAAGAAATTATGCGAAACATCGATGATACCGCCATTCGCATCATGAACTTGAAGCGGACAAACAAACCAGGTGATATCAAAGTCAAGAAACTACCAGAAGCCGGAACGACTGCAAATCATATTCGTGCCTATCTCAAAGAATATGAAGTTCAAGAAGATAAGAAACCAGATATCCTAGTGGTTGACTACCTAGATTTGATGCACCCCAATAACGCGAAGATAGATGTTTCAAACTTATTTACCAAAGATAAGTTTGTATCAGAAGAAATGAGGGCCTTGGGTTCTGAATGGGATATTCCGGTCGTATCTGCATCACAGTTAAACCGTTCTTCGGTTGATGCTCAAGAATTCGACCATAGCCATATTGCTGGTGGTATTTCTAAGATCAATACTGCGGATAATGTTTTTGGTATCTATACTTCAATTACACTTAGAGAGCGGGGAATATATTCTCTACAAATGCTTAAGACTCGTTCATCGTCGTCGGTAGGCGAAAAGATCGAACTGAAATATAACATCAATAGTATGGCCATTGATGATATGGATAATGCAGACGAAGATGACATTATGCGCGTTAAGTCTGCGGATGAGATGCGTTCAGAATTAAAAGAAAAATTATCTGGGGGTGCTCCTAAAATGGAAACAGTTTCCAATTCAAGTATGAGCATAAGCCAAATGGCGCATCCTCAACATAAAAGTAGAGAAGAAATAGAAGAAGAGCGCGAGCCTTCTGCTTCTCCAGCAAGAACTAATATTCAATCATTAATTAGTAAAGTAAGAAAAGGTGAAATGTGAATATAATTGACGTTTTTGATAGTATAATTCAGAATACGGCTGTTTCTAAAATAGCAATTGAAGATCATGATATTGATTTGAATGAAGAAATTTTCAATGAATTAAAATTAGAACATACGATGTTGGTATTATCTTTGATAACATTTGTCGAAAAAAATGCGGTGTTATTGCGATCAGAATTGCTAAATGGCAAAGAACCACCAAAATTATGGACTAATGTCTTTATAAAATAACTCACTAGCATGCGAACTCGTATAAATATCTAAATGAATGATTCGCATAATACCAACCATCAGATGAAGAGCTTCATAGTACTAACGGAAGAGCTACTTGCCCATTATTCAAAGGCAACTCTTCCGACAGAACTTGAGCCTATTTCAGAAGAACATGCTGAAATATTTGAACATCCAATGGTCAATGAATGCAAGAATATAGTATTTAAACTTAGAGCATTTATGGAAGATGCTTCCGGTGGCGATTATGCTCTTGGTATAGAAATTGGTATGCAGCGCGCTGCGGATATGATTGAAAATCTTATCAAGCGTTATGAACAGAAGGACGATAATTTTGAATAATCATAAATTTCGTAGCATAGTAGAAGAACTATCAGATTATGCGCCAGCAAAAGATCGTGATCTTTTTATCGAAAGCCGCGCTCAACAAGTTTTGGCTAGTGTTGGTCATTTGATGCGACTGATACGCGAAAGTTATGATTCTGAAACAGCAGACGATCTTCAGAAGCGTTTAGTTAATGCCATCCGCACCGAAGATGAAATGAAATTCAGAAGAAAGATAAGACAAATACGAGAATCTAAGGAACAAAAATAATGAAAAAGTGGATAGTATCTGAAAGTAAAAAATCATTAAATTATGTAGGAAATCCACTAGTTGAAAGTATTAATGGATATGTAACCAAAACAAAAGACGGATATAATGCGTTTATTTCTGAACAATTTATTGGTACATACGCTGATTCCGCAAAAGCAAAAAATGCCGTAGAATTAAATGTAGGAGATAAACTGTACGAAGCTGGTCTCCGAGATATGATTGCTAGCGGATTTGATCGTATTGCAGTAGCCGCAGGCTCTAAAAGTGCAGAAGGGCGCATTCAATTGCGAACTGGCACAAATAAATTAATGGGCGATTGGAAAATATATGGAGCTAGAGAAAAAGGCGCAGGAAATCTTAGCCCATCATCAAAAAGCCCAACGTTAGCTGATTTAGTAGATTTTTTTGCATCAGAATATGGAATGGAATTATCTGCGGAGCAACTTCAAACAATGGCTGGCGCAGGCGCTACAAAGCCATCAGAAGAAAAAAAGCCAGATGGTGAGCCAGAAAAACCGGTAAAGGAATCAACCATTATGGAAGCTGATAGTCCTGAAACTATGACATTTGATCCCAAAGTGGTATTTCCACGGTTAGCAAATGGCTTGATAAAGCTTGGAATTTTAAAAGTTAGCGATAAAGACGGGAATTATAAAGGCGATTACGATAAAAAAAAAGTTGAAAAAGCATTAGATACTCAATCATTTGATGGATATACGGTCAACATGATTAATTATTCAAAGTTTTTACAAAAAAATGGTATCGCTAATGCCGAAGAAATGCATAAACTAATGTCTAAGCTAAATGCAAGCGTTGATCCAAAAAGCGCCGAAGCACAACTATCATTTGTGATAGTTGCTGGATTTTCCGCAAATATCATAAATGCAGATAAAATTGATAAAGCAAAAAATATAACAGCAAGCAAGCATACCATAGATATGCATAAGTTAGTTGAATTACTAAAAAAATATAGTATTCCTTTAAAATATCTGGTCGATATAGGAAGTAAGATAAAAAATGAAGATAACAAAGTAGAAGCGTTGAAAACTATTATTGGAGCCGAAGAAGCAAGTATAGTAAGATCAATGCATATTGCAAAATGTATTTTAAATTCTATAGTTACAGTAGAAGAAGAAAAAGATAAAAGTAAAGAAAGTTCCGAATTAATAAAATGATGTTTGATTTTATAGGAACTTTAGCAGAGAGTAGATTAATACCATCAACAAATAGTTATTCTCCATTTTCGGCGGAAGACTTAGCAGAACTCTCTGTTTTATACATTTGTGCTTTATGGCTTATGTATTGTGACAAAGATGAGCATGAAATTGCCATATCTTATGCTAAAAAAACTATACAATATGGTGTAAATTTTGAAAAATGGAGAACTGGCGGTACTGATCTATATAATATTTTACATGGGTTGACGGCAGAAGATGTTATATTAAACCATCCGGCTCAAAGTGAAAAATTTAAATTCCATGTTCCTATTGGTGAAGCTCCTTTAATTAGATGGTTAAGAGAGATGGCAAATGGACATGTTCAGATTCAAACTCATCGTTCTTTTTTTGTAAAATTAGATTTCAATTTTAAAATTTCAAATAATTCCATTCGAGCAGTAAGAAGGCTAGCGATGGATTGGAGAACAATAAATTTTGGAGAACGAAGCCTCTGTATGACTAGACTACTTCAAATGCTTCGCGTTCGCGCTATGAAGGGCGAAATGTTGCCAGCATTAAGTAAAATGGCTAGAGAAAAAGAATTAGAAATATTTGATAATCCACCACAAGCTACAGAACGTGGCGGTGGATTTTTGGCGGCTCTTGCTGCTGGTGTTAAAGTTGCCAACAAGATTGGCAATAAATAATGCGTTGGGTGGAAATAAAAGAAGGCCGCGATGCTCCATTATATCATGCGACTAGCCTAGTTCGAGCAGTAAAAATATTGAATAATGGCAAATTTATTTCAAACTTTTCGGATAAAAATAATAGCACGATTTCTACAACACGCGATTCTCGCCTTCGGTACTATTCAAAAGACGAAGAAGATATCATTGGTATAGCACCAGTTCAGTTTGTATTAGATCAAACAAAAATATCCAATAGATATAAAATAGAACCATTTGATTTTTGGGATGGGGCCGGAAGATGGCCAACAAAAGATCAAAATGAAAAATCCGGCGGGGTTCGTTCACATGAAGCCGAAGAAATCATTAGAACCAAATCGCTACCAATTTCATATATAAAAGAAATATGGTTGATGCCGCTAGATGATGATTATTTTGATAATGCATCCACCGATGAATTAAATTTTGTTGGTTCTGCTATGACTACAAATATTAAAAAAGCTTATGATTCTTTAATTTCTTTAGCAAACAAATACAATATCCCTATAATCGACAAGCGTAATATTAAAAGCTAAATATAGATATGAGATATTCAGAAATCGTTGGAAAATCAAATATAAAAGAAACTGCATCCTCTGGTGCCACAGGATCAGCAAGTGTAGCTACCGTAGTTGGTGGATTAGGCGCTGGATTTGATCCTAATGGGGATAAGGGAATATATGAGATTTCTAAGAAACCACTACTTATTAAAAGAATTTCAAATCCCAAAGCGAAATAAACTCTAGTGTCTGATTATACGATACAATATAGCATTCTTGATCCATTAGAAAAAGAAAACAATAAAGCTCGCGAGGGTTTTGTTTATCTGTTTCGCGTTGAATCAAACAATTATTACAAGTGCCAAGAAATTATAAATTGGTGTAAAGATGAATTTTCAAAAGAAAAATTTCAAACTATTGGCGGATCATCTGGAAATCATACCAATGTAAGAACATATTTTGAGATTATTACTTTAAAAGAAGCAGACGATGCTTTATTATTTCGACTTAGTTGGTAACTTATATATACTTTTTTAAAAAACTTTGATAAAATGATAAATAGAATATCACACTCCTTTTGGAAGGATCATTAAAATGGCTTATAATTCAAACAAGGTCAATGGACACGTCGCCGCAGGCGAACACTTGACATCAAACATCGACTATTTCACAGTCGTAATCTCAAACGTCGATATCACTTCGGCATCAACCGTAAGCGGTCTAACTGCTTTGGACAAGATCATCGAAGTTGTTTCTCTTCGTGGTCAACCAGTAATCCAAGGAACTGTAACAGGTACAGGACCATGGACTGTAAAGTTCGCTACAGAACATAAGGGTTCATGGAACGTAACAGGCGATCAAGTATCTGATCACTCAGCAGCCGATTTGAAGGACGCCATTGTTGCTGCCGGAATCGACTGGAACTTGACTTCAGGTAACGTTGCAGTATCAGTTTCTGCATCTCTCTAATATAGCATAAAGCTATATGCTAAGAACACCCGCTCAGAAATGGGCGGGTGTTTTTTTATATAAAATTGTTTTCGTATAAATACTTGAACAACATACTACGGAAGTATCAATGACTATTGATCAAATATTTGAATCTAACATGTCTAAAAAAGTAATTTGGACAAAAAAAGGAGATAATGTTTCTAAAAGAACCATTTCTTCTTTATTTTCTATTACACCAAAAACAATGATTGCACCTAAAAAGGAAATCAAACAATGAGAGAATGGATTTCTTTACTTGAAGATGAAAGCCTAGAAGATTTTTCTTTTATTGATAGTTTGACTAAAATGTTAAATATTAAAAAAGAATATATGGACGATATGATTGAAAAATTAAGCGTAGATGAACTTTCTAATTTGGTGGATGCTACTATAAACAATGATATTGATGCAGCAAAAAGCATAATTTCAAATAATACTGATATAGAATTTGATCTAGATAAAAATGACGAAGATTCTGAAGATACTGATATAGGTAAAGAAAATATGAATGATTTGATAATGAGAGACAAATTAACAGCAAAACGTTCTCGTGAAAATCATAGTATAGATGAAACTGCGGATAGTTTATCCCTAAATATAGGAGACACGGTGTTCGTTGACGACGAAGAAGGAACTGTTAAAATTCCTTTTGCTCCCGGAAATACAATTGGTGTAATGATTGATGGAGAATTACAAATGATTAATAAAGAAAAAGTTCATGTCAGAGAAGGTGTATTGGGCATGACACCGATGCCGGGTTTGCGCCCTTCTGTCGATAATGATCTTCAAAGAATGCAAGAGCTTGCTGGAATTCGTGGCATGGAAGCAAATTCTCCATCCGAAATTGAACCAATCAATTCTATGGATATTGAAGAGCCTATGCATAATTCGGGCATGGATAGCATGGATAGTATGGATGCTATGGATGGCATGGATGAGCCATCTTACATGCCCATGATACCCGATGACCATGAACCAATGGGTGAAACGGAAGATGGTGCAGACGCAATTGAGAGCGCCATTAGCGACATTGAATCGCATATTCCAAATGTTAGCATTTCCGATTACAAATCTATTGTTGCTCGTTTAAAAGCACTAGTTTCTATGGCAGAAAATGCAGGAAGAACTGCGTTGGCAGAAAGCAAAAAGGCTAAAATGAAATTAGGCGAAGCTGACCACCAACAAGTTATGTACAAAGACCTAAGCGATGTATACGACCAAGGTCCAACAGAAGTTTGGTATTGGAAATCTGGTTTGGGCCGTGACCTTATGATGGGTAAGAATTGGCTTATCAAGCATAACAAGATGCCGGACCCTGAAAACTTAGAAGCCACTCATGTTAAGATTGGTTCTGTTAAAGAAACTAATCCAGAAAACGTGTATCGTATGATGCAAGGCGAAGTCTGGAGTCCAGAAGGACAAGCTCGTGATTTTATTAAAAGTTCTGGCACAGGTCATACATCAATGAGCATGGGTGATATTATTGTTATTAATGGCCAAGCCGAGATGGTAGACCAATTTGGATTTTCTAAATTAGATACAGAAATTACCGATGAAAGCAAAACATATGAAGATAAAATAATGGTAAAACAACCAAAAGAAAATAAAGTTGGGACCGAAGGAACAGAAGTTACTCGTAAGACATTATTAGATTATATTCGCGAACAAGAAATGGATAATACACAAACTCTAGGATCAGATCGTGCTGCTGCTCTCGACACTATTAAAAATCGTTTGGGAGCAAACGGTAATCCACAGGCAGCTAATCAAGCTTTTTCTAAATTGCAGAGTACTGGAAAAATAAAACAAAATAATGGTGTATTTACTATGGACTCTATGGATGATGAAGATTTTAATAATGCTATTGGCCAAAACAAGTAAGGCAATTACCAAAATATTATGAAAATTGTACTTGGCGAAACAAGACGTGAGGCTATAAACCGAATCCAAGAAAGACTCGGCCCAAATACCTCACGCCCAATCGCTGAAAGCACATTTTGGGAATTGGCTTCTGAAAAAAAAATCACTCTAAGCGAATCCGGAGAATATCTTATTGAAGATGATATAACGGATGAAGGCATGAGAGATACTGCAAAAAAAACTATTACACGTTCGCAAAAAATTGGACCACGTAACGCATCAAAACGTGGTCCTAATAGCTTTAAAAATAAAAGCGAACTACGAAATCACACTATGAACCATAATCCAAATACTAATGCCAAGGCGGCAATGAAAAGTATGAAAAGTGCGATGGCACCCGATCCTCTAGCAACCTTATTGGATGGTAATACGGAAAGCTAGATTTTAATATTGCATATAATCATCAATAAATAGATAATCACTAATGTTAGGAAGTTATGCGTTTTTACGAAATATCTAGTGGATTCCGTATCCCAGTATCAAACGAAGAACAAGATATTATTGATATGATCTCTTCTAAAAAAGGGACTGTTTCAAAATCTGACTTCGATGAACGCCAAGAAGAAGTTGCCAGAAAGATGGTAGCACGGGGACTGCTAGTTCGTAGTAAAGATTCTGATGGTAAAATCTTAATTAGTACAAATAATATTGATGATATTTGGAGAGTTTAATGTCGGTAGATTCTAAAGAAGTAAACGAGATGGCGCGTCTTATTAATCTAATGAACAGCAATGTTCAATTTGAAGATGAGCCAGTATCTAATATTAATGAAGGTCTCACTAGAACGGTCTCACAAGATCATGTTGATCCAAACGTTTCAGAAATGAAGCGCATTTTGGAAGCATTTAATAATATACAAAATAGCCCAACTAAGCGCCTTACTGATCGAGCATTCGTTAATAAAGAATTACGAGAAGCGTTGATTACACAAGAAACCGATAACGGTGTTCGTATCGGCAATTGGGATATTGTTGTTAAAGAATCTGCTAGAAAATTAAAGACATACGACGTAGTAAGCGTCCAGACGGGCATTGCTATTGCTATTGACCTTACCATATATGAAGCCGCGCATGGCATCACGCAAGCTCTCAACGAGGGCAAGGGCATCAATAGCCGCCAAGTTAAAGATATTCTCCAAGCAGAGGGAGAATATGCGCATCATAGACAAGATGCTGCCATTTTTAAACAAAAGTTGGCAGTAATTGAACATGATAACAATGAACAAAGAGTTGCTATTATGGAAGATAGATTTTCAGAATCTCTTCGTAGAGCGCAATCTGCTCGCCAGAAGGTAATGAAATTAACAAATAACTAATATTATTTTCATGTAGCATAAGTAATATATCCTCTTATCAAAAAGGCGACTTATGCGAAATGAACAGAGTGCGACTATCATATCAGTTTGCAATTCGTGATCGAAAAACCAAATTATTTTGGGATGGTGGGCATTGTCCGCCATATTTTGGTGTAAATCATCGTGGAGACCCAACCATGGGCGTCTACACAAGAGCATCCGAAAATTGGAAATTAAATTGGTCAATAAATCCGACATTATTTGATAATGAAGAATATACTAGAAAACTCATTTTACGATATTTGGTCGATGCAGAATGTTTTCCAAAAGGTATTTCTACCGATTTAGAAATAGTAAAATTCCAAATCACCACTACAAAAAATTACGTAGCTTCTGATGAATTAGGAACAATACCATATTCTATTAATAAAAATGAGTTAATGCCTATAAAAATACACCTATGTCTTGGTAATTCATTTTATAGCGCATATTTAGAATTTATGTCTTTTGCGGAAACTGATAAAGAACAATATCAATATGCATGCAGATTGAAAACACATATAATAAATTACACACAACCTGATCAAAAGTTATTCGAGTACGAATATCATAGAGGGATTTTATTTTTAAAGACTGCTAGTGATCTTATGCTAGCACAATTATTAATAGGAAATGATTTGACAAATTCCATAAATCTGTCATCATTCGGTCCTTCTTTTATTGATGAGGAAAGTGATCTTGAGTATTAATAAGACTACCATTACCAAGAAATCTCATAAGTTATTCGCGTTCCGTGATCCAACTACGGGTTTGTATTGGGATGGTGATACGCGGTATCCCGATCATTTTAATAGAAACCGAATTGGCTGGAAGGTAGCATATCGATATAGTGCTAGTTCAAACTTTTGGTCACCAAAGTGGTCGAAAATTCCGATCATCTTCAGAGAAAAACATGTCGCGTTGCGTGATATGCGGTATCACCTCGATCTTCAGTACTTCCCAAAAGATAGTAATGGAAATGAAGTTCCCGCAAAATTAGAACGGGTGGAGTTTGAAGGAAAGTTTGTAATTGAAACACGCGAACTTGTACTCGATGAATCTATAGAAGTAAGTTCATCATTTACCGAGTTTGATGAAGCAGAGATGACGGTTGAACGCATTCGTCTATGCCTAAACGGCTCAATTGCGCATTCATATAAAAAATTAATAGAAAAAGAAGTTGATCTTACCGAATACGATTACGCAGTCAGAATAAAAAATTTCGTAAATTACAAAAAAGAACATATTCCATTTGAATACCATCAATATGCTGGAATAACTTTTTTACAATCTGAAGCGGACGTTATAGTTGCAATGATGCTTTTCGGTAAAGATATGTCAACTCGACATAGTTTGATTGATATTAAACCGAGGTTTATACTTACATAGTGGTTATATATGCTAATAATCGCCGTAGGAGAGCCTCTCATGGCGATTGAAAGATATTTGGTATATGGTAACCAAAATATAAATAAACCGCCCCACGGGCTTCTATTAGGCTTTATTTTCTACAGGAGTATCTTCTTCTACGATCAATGTTTCAATATAGGCACGAACTAAACGAATCTCGTGGCTATATCGTGTTCTATCAAGAGATTTGATGAAATTTCTTGCTTCAATTTCAGAACGGGTCATCAGAAGATTTAGCCATTCGCCTTTATCAAATTCCTGAACATAATAATCTATTTCTGGTTCTGGAGTTTTTTGAATTTCAAATTGAGGAGATATGGCGCTCATACGAGCAACGGTGTCTTCAATAATTCCACGAATTAGCTCATTCATACGAATTCCACGAGTTTGAACTAGCTTTCGTAGTTGTTCATCAACTTCTAATGGAATATACGATTGGCGCAAAACTAAAGATTGGATTTGTTCATCTTTTGCGATCTTTTTAGCCATCTTAATTTTAGAAAGTGGCTTGGCCACAACTTTCTTTACCATTTAAATCCTCGTTAAGTTCATCAAGACTGGAAGAACCAGAATATATTTATTAGCATAATTAAAAATATGCGCCATAAGACATATGTCTTATTAAAACTCATATCAATTAATTTTATAATAAAGAAAAATAGCACGAAAGTCAATTAGAATATACGTTGACAAAATATGATTTGATGATATTTTTACATTTCGATATTAAATATGGAGCATAAATTATGGCAAAAGCAGCAACAGTTCTTGGTGATTTTAAGCGTTCAGTTCGTGATGAACCACTGTTCTATATCTATAAGCATCGTATTTACGTAACTGGAAACAAGGTAGTTCCAGAAGAAGTGCATTCATGGCTTCGCAAGCGTTATGCTGAAAGCCGTCGCGGAAATCGCTATAGGGTTACGACTTACGCGCACATTGATGGTGGGCGATATGTTGATTCTATCTTGATGGAAACTTGTAAGGATGAAGATTTGACTTTCATGCAACTTCGTTGGGGTTGGTCTGACCATAAGGTTCAGCGCGGTGATCGTCTTCCTCGTAAGCGCATGACAAAAGAGCAACGCGCCGAACTCGATTCTATCATTCGCCGTGCTCGCGAAGACTACTTCAATAATTTGTAGCAAGTACTTAATATAAAAGTATTATATGTTTTAAGTTTTTCATAATAAATAATATTATGGAAAATCTTATTAAGCATATGCGAGAAGTATTAGGAACGGCGTTTGTTATTTATATGACGAGCCATGCATATCATTGGTCAGTAGAAGGGCCGATGTTTTATGAATATCATAAGCTTCTAGAATTGCAATATAATGAAGTTTGGGAATCAATTGATGATATCGCAGAGCATATTCGCACATTAGATGCATACACTCCACAAAGTTTGACTCGTATGGTTGAATTGAGCCGAGTTGAAGAAGCTTTACCCGCACCAACCGGATCGCATGATATGTTTACTGGTCTCGTAATAGCACATGAAATAATGTGCGATCTTCTTCTTGAAACTATAAAAATCGCACAAAGCGAAAATCAAGAAGGCTTAGTGAACTTTTTGGGTGGGCGGATCGAAGCACATCAAAAACATAGATGGATGCTACGATCCACGGCCAAACCTAACAAATAATATTAAACACTTACTCTGGCGTGCCAGTTTCCATTAAGAATGTTTGATCCCAAAGCAGTAGTAAAGTTAATTACTATAGTATTAGCATTGCTTGATGTAATCGAATCTGGAACCATAGTGGTATTGCTATTAGTATACACCTGCACAATAGGGAATTGATTATTCAAGTTATGAGATATTGTGAGGGTATTTGCAACAATATTTGCATTCGTGAATGATGCTAAATATGATGTTGGGACAACACCAATTTGAATTGATGTATTACCATTAGACAATGTTAGGGATACTGTTCCATCAGTCGTAATAGAATTCGTAGTTAAAATTGAATTCCACTTATTAGAACTGTCGATCTGGTATAATCCAGCAGTATCTTTTCTTAAATATAAACTTCCCAAAGGAGCAGAAACCCCCGTTGGATCGCCACTATTTTGTAACAATACAACGCCGCGCTTGCCAATCGTAAACGATTCGTTGGTAGTTCCTGCATAATTCGTATAAACTAAAGCTGTCATGTATTTTTCTTTTATACTAAAATGGAATAATTATAACGTATTATAATAACCTATTTATTAAAGCACAATATAAAAATAATACTAAAATGGAATAATTATAACGTATTATAATAACCTATTTATTAAAGCACAATATAAAAATAATACTAAAATGGAATAATTATAACGTATTATAATAACCTATTTATTAAAGCACAATATAAAAATAATACGAAAGTGCTAATAAAAATTATTATAACGTGGCATCTTCCAAACCTGCAACACGCAATCGAGTAATATTACTCAATTGATAGTGCAAAAATTCGATACCTTTAGTGATTCCTTGAAATTTATTCCTAATTAATTCAATCTGTTGCCTAAATTCTCGAAGAATAATTACTTCTGCTTGAATTTCAGCATGTTGATCTGCTTGTTTGTCGGTTAATACTTTGTTATAGTGTTCTAGGAAATGTATTTTCTTTTCACCTTTAACTATATCATACTTCATCTCAACAAATCTAGAAATCATTTCAATTTCTTGATGCTGAGCATAACGGTATTCCATTATGCCAGCAATCCGGCCAGCCAAATCTTCTATTCGAGTACCTCTAGAAGGTTTAATTTCTTTTTGAGCATCGGCGTATTCTTTCCAATAGTATTCTATTGCATCGCCAAGCGGCTCGAAGAAATTAACAGGGTCAGAAGTAACTTTGGCGTACCAACGTTCCATTAGTCTTCGTCCTCGTCATATCCATAATCATCGGCTTCTTCTTCGTCATCGTGATAAAGATCATCAAAGGCACGCTTCAAATAGGCATCATCATCGGTAATATCTTGCATATCTTTTGAATCAAAGCCATATTCTTCAAATGCTTTGAGAAAAGAAATAGCAATTTCTAGTCGTTGACCTGCTGGAATGGTGTCTCTAACCAAGTCCCACAATTCAATAATAAGCATACTTTCTTGTTTCATAATTCTAACTCCATAGGGAAAATAAGTAGGTCTTTTAAGAACCTACTTATTCCATTTATCAATAATCTTCGTCTGGGGTGTCAACGCCGGTTTCATCAACACCTTCAGCCCGCTGTGTTTCAATTGCGGACCATTCTTCCATAATAATATCAAGCCAACCATTGGCCTTATACTTCTTACGGAAGTCCTTAAGAATTTCTCCTGTTACTGGAGAAGTATAGACATATCGATTGCCCTCTTTTACAAGAACGCCTTTACCTTCAAACAATTCAAACAAGCCACTATATGGATCAATTCCTTTATCATAGGGAATATTGATCTTAAGCTTACTGAATGGCTTTGCATATCGAGATTTCTGAACTGTTACAGATGACCTAATACCAGCAACTTCACCGCCAGTTAAAGCGTTACCATGTTCATCTTCTTTTAGAAGAAGCTTGTTCATCTGAACAATTATAGAAGAGGAGAATACCAAGTTCTTACCACCAGGAATAGTATCCGGCTTGTATTGATCTTGGCTATCATAAACGTGATTAGTTACAACGACACCAATAGGTTCAGAACCAATCTTAGCAGTCAATACCTTAATAGTATTTGTAAGCTGCTTAGCCTTGATTCCCATATCGCCTTTTTGGTCACCTTCCGAAAACTGTCGTTCATTATTTCCAGTGATCAACTGACCTAATGAATCAATAATGAGCAGAACTTTTCCGCGCTCTTCGTATGGAATTCCATCATTTTGTACCTTATACATGGCAATAAAATCGGCAAGAGTTTCAGCCAAATCATCAATCAATGATACTTTGATACGCATAATAGCACTTGGAGAAGTATCAACTCCCAGAGCCTTGAGCCAAGATTCATCAAGAGCATTTTCGCTGTCAAATAGGACTGGGAAAACACCACGAGATTGTGCTTCTTTAACAAGATTTCCAGAGCAAATATATGACTTACCAGAACCTGAATCTCCGGCAAACATGGTCATTTTACCTTCAAGCGGAATACCGCCCGT
>Ga0209191_1000091_pt1 | contig 68616 bp, 71 predicted proteins | sample S_130626_EF_Meta_FD_187320 | JGI IMG/M metagenome (GOLD analysis project Ga0209191, IMG submission 187320) | Freshwater microbial communities from Lake Simoncouche, Canada to study carbon cycling - S_130626_EF_MetaG (SPAdes) (version 2) | ecosystem: Environmental > Aquatic > Freshwater > Lake ...
GAGTATTAAAAAATAAATAAAAGAAAAAAAAAAGACGAATAGAAAAATGGAAATAAATAGCAAAAATGAGATAAAAATCGATGAAAACGTTGTTATTGGAAATTTTATAAGCGATCATTTATTAAAAATTCAAGAAATTATTACAAATACTCTTATTTCTATCGAAGAAAATTCAAAATACAAATTATTTAGTAAAAATGAATTAAATCATTGTATGAATTCATTACATGAACTCTATAAAAAAATAAGTGTTTATGAAATAAATGAAAATACAAACAAAGAAGCACAAGATAATATTGTAAATGTTTTACAAGAAACTATTAATCAAGTTACACCAATAATAACAAAATATGGTACTAAAAATGTTAAAGATATATTATATATTTGTTTTGGTTCGGATTTTCAAAATTTATATACAAAAAATCCATTATTAAATGAAAAATTTGAATTAATAAAGAAATATATACACCCAACTGGATTCAAGATAATCACATTAAAACAAACAAATGATATTACAGATGATTTATTATGTTTAAATAAAATTACTGAGAATGTGGTTAGTATTGAAAATTCTCCACAATTTGAATGTTTTGATATTGATGTTAACGTTAATGTAAATAACTTTTTTGAAAAAATATGTGGAATTCAAACAATTATTCATAATTTTAAAACTGGAAAATCGATTATAATCAAAGGTTGGATTGATAATATTAATATAACATTTTTTTCAAATAAATATATTTTAAAGCGAAAGAATAATATATTGTTATCTTCACCAAATACTCCTTATTTTGATATCGAATTATTGAATCGTCAATTAGATTCATTTACAATAAAAGATCTTCTTGTATACGGTGACAGAGATATATATATAAAGAATTCACAAATATTAAACTCTATTAACTCGATAAAAATTTCAAATCTAGATACTATTGTAAAAAAATTTGTTACATTGGAATTATATGAAAAAAGAAATCAATTGATAGAAATGATTTTGTTTTCAAAAGACGATGAAATACAATATTTATCATATTTATTATATGATTTAATAAATCAAACCAATACAGATATTGATACAAATGATCAAGAGAAGATATATAATAGTTTTTCTTGGAAAATAAAACAGTATTTCAAAGATGTTATGAAAAATACGATTCAATACAATGAAAAAACGTTGGAAAAGTATGATAATAACCGTATTTCATTAGAACAACGTGTATTATTATTACATGTAAATGAAACAATTAAATCTAAAGCGATTATCAAATTAAAAGAATATAAATCAAAAATAGACGATGCTGGTTCTAAAGCAAAACAATATTTGGAAGGATTACTACAAATACCATTTGAAAATTACAAAAAAGAACCAATTTTACATGTTGTTAAAAAAATTAACAACATTTTTTCTATTTTTATTAAAGATTTAAAAAATACTATTTTTCATTTTGATAAAGATAATCAATGTGTAACTTTTGAGAAAGATAAATCTAAATATACAATTTATGAAATAAAAAATCATGTGATATTCTTTAAAAATGAATTACAGAAAAAAATAATATTATTATTGAATAGTACAAATATTATCGATTTAAATAAAATATTTTTGAAAATAAATAATGAAAGAAATAATGAAACAAAAATAAAAGGACAAACAAAACGTCAAACAAAAGAACAAAAAATTATTAAAATATGTAAATATATTACAGAATGTGAAGGTTCTCATGATATAAAAGAAATTTTATATAGAAACATTAAAAACGAAAAAAATAAAAATGAAATCTTGGAACTATCAAATAATTTTATCCAAATAAATAAAATTATGAGAGAACTAGAAACATCATATAATATGATTGAAAAAATAAAAATAGTTCTCGAAGAATCTATTCATGGACATAATTATGCGAAAAATCAAATATTAAAAATAATATGTCAATGGATAAATGGTTCTCAAACAGGATATTGTTTCGGATTCGAAGGTTCCCCGGGTATAGGAAAAACTTCATTGGCTAAGAAAGGTTTGGCGAAATGTTTAGTAGATGAGAATGGAGAACCAAGACCATTTTCATTCATAGCTATGGGTGGTTCTTGTAATGGTTCAACAATAGAAGGACATAGTTATACATATTTGAATTCAACATGGGGGAAAATTGTAGAAATTCTCATGGAATGTAAATGTATGAATCCTATTATATATATTGATGAATTAGATAAAATTAGTAAAACGGAAAATGGTAAAGAGATAGTAGGAATATTGACACATTTAATAGACCCTTCACAAAACGAACATTTTCAAGACAAATATTTTACTGGAATTCCGATTGATGTTTCAAAAGCTCTTTTTATATTTTCCTATAATGATTCTGATCAAATTGACAGAATTTTATTAGACAGAATTCATCGTATTAAATTTGATAATTTATCATTAAAAGAAAAAATAGTTATTGTAAATAAATTTATATTACCTGAAATAAATGAAAAAATGGGATTTGAGGATATTATTAAAATAGATGAAAATACTATACAATATATTATTGAAGAATATACATCAGAACCTGGTGTTCGTAAATTAAAAGAATTTTTATTTGATTTATATGGCGAAATAAATATTGAATTATTAACAAACGACAATTCATTCACTATGAATTTACCTATTATTATTACAAAAGATTTATTAAATAATAAATACTTTAAAAAACATCAAAATATTCATGAGACAAAAATTCATTCAAAAAATGAAATAGGTATTATGAATGGATTATGGGCAAATTCATTAGGGCGTGGTGGTGTTATACCTATTGAAGTAATGTTTTTTCCGTCCGATTCGTTTTTAGAATTGAAATTAACTGGATTACAAGGAAATATTATGAAAGAAAGTATGAATATTGCGAAAACATTAGCATGGTCGTATTGTTCTGAAAATCGAATAAAGGATCTTATAGACTTTTTTGATAGTACAAAAAGTAAAGGCATACATGTTCATTGTCCTGAAGGTTCTATCAACAAAGATGGGCCATCTGCTGGTGCGGCGATATTTGTTGCTATTTATAGTAGATTGAATAATTACCCTATTAAAAATAATGTTGCAATTACAGGAGAAATAAATTTACAAGGAAATGTATCTGCTATAGGTTCTCTAGAATACAAAATATTAGGTGGTATCAAAGCAGGAATTACATGTTTTTTATTTCCAAAAGATAATAAAAAAGATTTTATAAATTTTATACAAAAAATGATTGAAAATAAAAGCATTGAGAACTTTGATTTAAATTTATTATCAAAAAATACAACATTTTATATTGATATTTTTGAAAAAAATATAACATTTGTTATGATAGAAACTGTTTATGAATTATTCAAATATGTATTTAGTGTTGAAATAAAAAAAATAGAGCTATATAACAATAATCTCATATAATAATATAACATGGAACTAAATATTTTTACACTTATTTATTTATTTTTTAGATTAGCACCTTTTATTATAGTTTGTTTCTTTTCATTACAGTCTATATTCAATCAAGATCTTAAAGGTATTATTTATTTGGTTGGTTTAGTATTTGGTTGTGCATTGAATATTATGTTTGGTTCTTTTCCCGGATTTATGAAACTTATCAAAGTTCAAAATGAAATATTATCATCAAATACAAAACCAATGTGTAAAACAATTGGTTTAAGAAATGGTGATCAACCATTAAGTAATTTGCCATTAGGACAAACTGTATTAGGATTCACTTTTTTTTATTTAGTTTATATTATTGGTAAATATAAATTGGCGATTGATAATATTGCGACATTGATTATATTTCCAGTTTTAATATTGGGTGATATTTTTTGGAATGTTTCAAATCAATGTAATAATGCTGTATCATTATTTATATCATTGTTTATTGGTGCTATTGCTGGTATTTTATGGGCATATATTATAGATTCTACTGGTAAAGTAGACCTTCAATTATTTAATGGGTTGAGTTCAACAAATATATGTAGCCGACCTACCAAAACAATTTATCGTTGTAAAGAAAGAGTTTTACGTTCTTCTCCTTCTGCTTCTCCTTCTGCTTCTCCTTCTGCTTCTCCTTCTCCTTCTGGTTCTAAATAAGAACAAACAAAGAAATAAATAATTACATTATTGATATGTCTTTTATTTGAATTCTTCGACGGTTTAAATATAAGTAAAAAATATATAGATGAAAGGAGATATTGGTTCAATAATATATTTAATTTTTCGTTTAGCGCCTTTTATTATTCTTATATTTTTTGCTATTAACTTTTTTTACAAGTATGATATATTAATAATATTCTATTTTATAGGAATAATATTAGCATCAATAATAACTATATTCTGTGGCAAATTTTTTACTAGTTTAATTACTACAGTATCTACAAATAAATCTTGTTCGTTATTTGATTTAACAGTAAATGGTCCTATATCCGTTTTACCATTAAGTCAACTTGTATTATCATTTACATTCTTTTATATTGGATATATTTTATTAAAATATGGTTTATTGAAAGAAAATTTACCAATATTAATTTTACTACAAATATTGATTATAGGTGACATTTTTTTGAATACTTTTTCTAAGTGTAATAATATTGGTGCAACTAGTGTTTCGTTATTACTTGGAACAGGTCTTGGTATTTTTTGGGCATATATTATTGATTCAACTTCTAAAAAAGACTTATCAAAATTTATACAATTAAATCGTAATAATGAAAATTGTAAAATTATAAATAATAAATATACATGTAATTGAAAAAATATGATTATACTATAATTTATGATAATAGTATAATGAATATAGAAGATATATCAAATAACATTTTAACTATTACAAACGATAATTATCATAACGAAAAAGAATATGATAAAAATATTTTATATTTAAAAAATGACGAAAAAGAACAATATAACGATGAACAATTAGATAAAAAAAATGATGAAAAAGAAACCATTCAAGAAGTTTTAGACACAATAATTAAACCGCCAAACATTTATAATGACATTATTTCAGCGCGTCCCATTACACCCATTAGACCCATTACAGATATTGAACAATATAATAACAAAAAAGAGTTATGGACAGAAAATACAGAAATTATTTTAGAATTAATTCAAAAAAGATGTTTAGAATTATCTAATCAACATAAATATAATTATGTTGTTATGAAAAGAATTTCTGAAAGATTTAAAGCACCAACAATTGTTTTGTCTGGAATAGCTACTTTTTTCAGTTTTGGATTACAATCTTATTTGTCGCAACAGCAAATATCAATTATTTGTAGTTGTATAACATTTGTTACTGGATTATTAGGAACACTCGAATTATGGTTAGGTCTTCCTAAAAAAATGGAAAAAGAGTTGATATTAAGTAAAGCATTATATATGTTGTATATGGATATTACAAAAGTTTTAGCTTTAGATAAAGATTTACGAAAAGAATCTCCTGAAGATTTTTATGAAAAAAAATTTGAAATATTTCAACAAATTATTGAAAATTCTGATATAATGCCTGGTGATCTATTCAAAAAAATTCCTGAAAAAATTTTATTATTTAAAAAAAATAGTATTTGTTATAACGATATTGAATCGGGAAAAAATAGTTCAATATAATTTTATGCCATTGGATATTTGTAATGATATTGTAATAAAACTTTTCATTAGAAATCATATGTGGGTTTGAACGGTTAACTAGAAAAATAGTATATATTTTTATTTATCCAATCTTTAATTTTTACAAATATTCTACGTCTAAACATATCATTCGCTATCATTTTTGGTACTCCTGTTTTTGCTAAATATTGAGTAAAAAATGCGTTAAAAATATTACTTGTATTTGCTAATAAATATTTTGAGTTTAATTCATCTAATGTAAATATTGGGTATGATTTTCGTGTATTTACAGTATTGTGAAAAACAAACAACATATTTTTTAAATCATTCTTTGTCTGTATTGTATTAAAGTTAATTTTATCCAAATATGCTTTAGCATGATTTGAACAATCGGGACATGGTAAATTTGTACAAATAGAATAAATAATTTCTAATAATTCTTTTCGAATTTCCGGAAATTTATTTTCATTCACTTTTTCAGCTAATGTATGTAAAAAATACCATGTTGGTTTTCCCCATTTCATTCCATTAGATACAATTGTAGATTCATTTACTACAACATTTGACTCGGGTGATGGTAAATTTACTGGAATATATTGTTTATTATATTTTAATTTCATTAATTGTAAATTGGTAGATGGTGATCCATTTATATTTGTAAATGTATTTACACTTCTTTGACTTCTACCATACATCATATTCATGTTCATACTTGAAATATAGAATATATATTATATTATAATATATATTTTGATAATTTATCACACAATTACTAATAAAAAAATATAAATATTATATTATAGAATATATAATACATAATACATAACCCAAAATATATAATCATGGAAACAAAACAACAATTAATAATATCAATACGTGAATGGGTAAAGATAGATAATGAAATTAGAAAATTAAGATCAGAAGAGAATATTCGAAAAAAAGAACAAAAACGAATTTCTACACAACTAATAGAAGTAATGCGAAAAAATGAAATTGATGAATTTGAATTAAACGATGGGAAAATTATGTATACTAAAAAAAATGTAAAAAAACCTATAACAAAACAAAAATTATTAGAATTATTACAAAAATTTCATAATGGAGACCTACAAAAAGCAAATGACATCAATAATTTTATATTATCAAATCGTGAAGAAAAAGAAGTAGAAAATATTGTACGAAAAGTTAACAAAGAAATAAATTCAAGTGAACTCTAAACATCATAAACCATATAATGACTTCCATTTTTAGTGTATCTTCCAATAATTTCAGGATTTTCTTTATTTGTCATAATATCACTTATGTTATATACATTACCGTATTTGTCAATATAATAAATAATCCCTGAAATTTCTTCTGCTGTAATTTCTAATGTTTTTTTATCATTATCTTTTCCTTCTACATCAGCAATTAATCCATGAGGAGTACCTTTATAATGTGTTCCACAAAATTCACAACCTTCTTTACGTCGTCTTGTACATTGTTCTCCATTTGCTCGTTTCGCATTACACCGATTTGTATTTGGTATACTATTTTTAACACGCTTACGTTTAATAAAATCGTCTTTTACAAGAGATAATCTATCATATTCATAAATATATTCAATAAGTTCATTTACTTTATTTTTTTCTTCTAGCGAACTACCAATATTTATTTGCGCAATCTTGTCACGAATATCATCTTTAAATTGAGTGACATAAAGTTCAATCTTCTTATTTAAACGCTTTTCCATTTGATTATTTCTTTATATTTATAAAAAAATACTTTTAATCAATTTTATAAAAGTATTTTCATGGAAATATAAAGAAATAATCAAATGGAAAAGCGTGTAAAAAATATAATGAGAAAATGTCTAATTATTCGACGATTTAAAATAATTTATAAGTTGTTTTGAAAAATTCTTGAGCTTCTACACAAGCACTTCTAAGATATTGTTGAGCTATTGTTTTATCTGATGTTTCTACAAAAGCAATACGAATAGTGCTTTTTGTATCATGTGGATGAAACTTTTTAAATCCACAAAACGACAATGTTTTTTCACCCAAATAATATTTTTCATATAATATATATTCAATGGATTTTCCCATAGTATAATCCTCATCTTCTAACAAAATATCGTAACTGCTATCCATTGTAGTTTCACTGTTCAAGATTTGAATTAAATTAGAATCTAATTCTTCTACCATTTTGACAAATTTATCATATAAAATTTGTAATCCTAATTTAACTATTTCTCTATTATCGTAAATACCTATACTTTGAATAGCAAAATTAAAACTATCCTTTTTAAATATGCGTTGCGCGTCTAATAACATAAAATTCTTCTTTTGAAATTCTATATCCGATTCTTTTAAATCAGCTTGTGCACGTAATTTTGCTTCATGTTCTTGCCAAGTTTCCACAATTTTTTCTTTGTCTGGTGTATTACTATATGTACATTTTGATACTACATTAAACATACTATTTTCACGTGCATTAGATACTGAAAAATCTGCTGTTAATTTTATTTGTTCTCCGGGAATGGTTTCACTAATACTCGGTCTTAATCGAACAAAATCAATATAAGAATTTGTTAAATCACATGGAGGAAAAATTCTTTGTACTTCTTCACGTTTCAAATAATTATTATTTGTTTTATTTTTAATTTTGAAATCTTCAGTAGTAACATAAATAACATTATCAGTATCATTTTTAACATCTAGTTCTAATTGATAAATATTTGAAAAATCTTTCAAATCCTTCATATGAATTGGTATACAACTTAATCTTTGTTTAATAAGTTCATTGTGTAAACGGGAAGTATTGATTTGTATTTGACATTGATTTTCTTTATAATTTTCAGTACGGATTACTACTATAGGAATTTCTGACAAGATAATTCTTCGAATAGCGTTTGCTAAACTTACATTTATTCCACTTAATGTAAAATAATATACATTATTTTCTTCATAAGTTTCAGAGATCTGTGGATTCATTCTATAATATAATAATGTTATTTTGATTCATATAAATGAGTATAAATATTTATATCAATTTTTATTTAAGTATTCGTATTGACGTAAATATTATAAATATGTCCATTTGTAAATAGGCATATCTTCCAAAACAGTTTTCCATTGTTTATGCTGTGGGTGTTCTTTTACATATTTTTTTATATCAAAAAAACGTTTCCCACAAGAACTTCCAAAAATTCCATAAAAATTTTGTGTTTTTGCTAATTTAGCATCTGTAACTTTACCATCTGTACAGCTATATGGTCTATAATTCATTTCAGGATCTAATTCAGGATGTTTACAAATTCCATTGCGATTTAAAACATTTTTTGCCAATTGAATATCATAATGATCTGACATTATTTTTTTAGCATTAGATATATTAATTTTACCATAATATTTATTATTCAATAATTCATTCAAACGATAATTACGATTACCGCAACGTGTAGATGTATCATTAAAATCTATATCATTCGTTTCTTTTAAGCGTAATTTATAATCAATTGCTGAATTCATTCCATAAAATATTCCATTTTTTGTCATTTCAATATTATGTATATCTTTACCTATTTCTAACAGCATTATTTCGTTTGTATTTAAATCCCCAAACAACCAAGAACAAGCATAATCCCCAGCATTTTCTTTCAACATAATTTTTGAACACTCATCAAGTGATTTTGCGTATTGTATTGCTTGTCTTATTCTACAAAAAAAAGGTACACCAAAAATAGGCTTGTAATTAATATTTGAAATTGTAGTTTCACAACATACTATACCATTGGAACTAATATACCAATCAGCAACACTAGAAATAAGACCTGCCGAGGTTTGCATTGTAAATTCATGACCATTCGTTGGAGTTATTTTCATAATTATATTCAATAATTGTCCAGTCAATAAATCAGAATGAACATTGTGTGCCATAACAATTTTACCGTCCATTGTTGCATCACCAGTTGCTATAAATGCGCTACAACGTTGTATTGTTTCATTTTCTTGTTCTTTTCCTTTCATTTTTCCTTCAATAAAATACGAATAAAGTGACATAGTTGCATTCCAACCAATCAAATGATTCATAGAAATATTCACACCCGCATATTTTGCCCCTATATGAATTCCATATATTTCTTCCCAATATTCTGGAAACTTTTTTTGTAAAATAGGAAACATTATTTTTTTATTTATTTTTAAATATTCATCAAAAGGTTTTTTTAATATTTCATTTACCCAAAATGGTAATGATTGTTTTATACGTTTTAATTCTTTAGAAAGAAGAAATCCATGTGCAAATCCACGTTCATATGGATCACCATAAACATGTATTTTTTTCCATCCTTGAATTTTTTCAATAATTTTACCATGTATTTTTGGTAATTGTTTATTTTTACGTGTTTTATTCATAAAATTTATTTATAATAATGATAGATTATTTTTACAATTTTTATTCAGACACTTTTACATAATCATAACAAAACTACTAATAATAAAAACAAACGGTAAAATTAATAAAATCCAAGAAATAATTGAAAATCCAGATCTACAAAATAAATTTAATATCCAAGTCCAAAATAAAATAAAAATAAATTTAAAAATAAATATCATTCGCATATCATTAATATTACATTGAAAATTTCCTAAGCAATATATATTTTGATTATAAGAACCGTTAACATAAACAATTAATGTAAAAAGTATTGATACAACGAAAAATACATATGCTGGTGTACACCAACGATTTATGCTTGCAAAAGCCATTATAATAAGATATAATAATATAATATAATAATATAATAGTATTATAAAACATAATTTACACTGTTGTATAAAATTTATGACATATTTGACATAGTATTATTATTTATGTTAGGTTTTCTTTTTATCAACTCGTAAATAATTAAAAAAGTAATAATAAGTAAAATATATGGTAATAATAATAAAAACCACGATACACCAGGATAACCTGATTTACAAATAAAATTTAAAATCCATGTCCAAAACAATATAAAAACGAATTTGAGAACAATTATAAAAGCTACACCTGGTTTTGTACAATTTTCATCTAAACAATATATACCTGTATCTACAGATCCATTATTAACAAAAATTACTCCTAAAATTAAAAAAATTACTGAAATTATAAAATATATATATGCGGGTGCGCACAAGTTATTTAACGTTGACAATGTAGCCATTAAAAATAATATATAATCATAATAGAAATTATTTATTATACCAAAGGCCGATTATGAAAACCATAAGGATCATTTTGTAATGTAGGATTGTTACTATTTGACGCATTATTAGCATTCAATAAATTCATTTGACTTCCTATACCATTTGGTATCCCAAAAGAAGTTATATAATTCATATTAGATCCATAATCTGATATTGTATTGTATGCATTAGAAAAAAAATCTCCACCTTTTATTTTACGTTTGTTCTTTTTTTTACGTTTTCCACCACTAATTTTACTAAAATCCCCAGATAAACGTTCATCGATAATACTGGTTGGATTTGTTGGATTATTATATTGATCATTAAAATTATAATAATATTTATTATCTAATTCATTCAAAAATGCACTTCCACCATTATATTTTAATCCACAACCACATGTTCCACCATTATATTTTAATCCACAACCACATTTTCCACCATTATATTTTAATCCACAACCACAACCTCCGCGCCACATTTTTAAATTACGTTTTGTAACACGTTTTGTTTTCTTATTTTTTTTATTTGTATGTTTTTTATTTGTATGTTTTTTATTTGTATGTTTTTTTGTCATTTTTTTTTGTTTCATATAAATTATGATAATATTTTATTCTATATCAACATGTGTTAACATATGTCTACGACAACAAGCGTTTGTAATTTTTAATTCATCTAACACAACGCCTTCTGGTGTTTTTTCTGTATTTTTTTTTGTCAAATAAGAAACACTTTCTGTATTTATTCCTTTTGATATTTTTCTTTCACGAACTTTATCTTGGTAATAACGATATTTGTCAGCTATGACAAATCCACAAGTAAAACATTTAATTGGAATAATCATTGTTGTTATTATTTATAGTATACAAAGCTATTTTTTATTTCAATTTTTATCAAAAAAGTATTCATGTATATTATAGTAGATTTATTAAAATATTTATGAATAGAAATATTTATTACTTATTACCATTTTCTTTTGTGATATTCATTTTAGCAATCATTTTATATAAATCAAATAATTTTTATGAAGGATATTTTAGTTCATATTCAGCACCAAGTGGTATGTATTCATCTAATCAATATGACAATATTAAAGTAAAAAGAAATTCATTATGGCAAAATTATACTTTTTCACCAAGTATAAGTACACCTGCTACAACTTATGATCCTGGAAATATTAACGTCAATTATCACGATACTATTGATGATATTCAAGCACAATCAGGTAATCAGGATAATACTATAAATGTATTCGATCCAACAACTGGTAAAATGAAACAAATATCTGTGAATGGATCATTTGCGAATACTACTTACTATGATGCTGGAACATTAAAATTCGATCCATCTAATTATGTTCCAAAATATGAAGATACAATTTATTTTAGTAAGTTAACAGGATTAGGGTATCAAACACCTATTTATGGTTCAGATTCGCAATGGGGGGGATTTTGTAATTATAATAAGAATTTTCCTCAAAAAATAGAAGAAAAATGTAATACGTTAGATTCTAATACATGTGCTTCAACTACTTGTTGCACCCTTTTAGGAGGTGTCAAATGTGTTGCTGGTAATGAAAATGGGCCAATATTAAAATCACATTATAGTGATTTAAATATTCGTGATAGAAATAAATATTTTTACATGGGAAAATGTTATGGTAATTGTATTGACGATCAATCATATTATTATAATTATGGACAATCTGATCGTTTACGTATTAATATGAAACATCAATTTCCAAATTATGATACAACAAATTCTTCATTATATCCTTATACATCTGATTATTTAAAATATATGGTAAATAATAGTAATGATCAAACTAGTAAAACAGTTTATGGATTTGATCCAACAAATGGTATGTGCACACCTACTAGTTGTTCTCTTATATGGCCAGGTTGTACTACTTGTGGTTTAGATGAATATGGTAATTGTAAATGTAATATTACATCACCATCATCATCAACAGTTCATACATCAAACAGTAATAATTTGAACTGTACATTGGACGAGCATAATAATACTTTATTAGATAAAAATGGTGTTATTATTAAAAAAAATGTATTTTTAAATAGTAATTTTGATTTTGTTGATATAAACGGAGACATAGTAGATTGTATAACTGCTGCATCACCACCTGGAACATCATATACTACTACACCACCATCTGGTGTATCAAACAACAGTATCGATTCAAGTTGTACATTAGATAAAATGGGCAGATTATTAGATAAAAATGGTGTTACTATTAAAAAACCCGTATATTTAGATAGTACTTTAAATTTTGTTGATGCGAATGGTAATCCTATAAATTGTATAACTGTTGCAAAATAAATTTCTATACCATTTTCTATTATACCGTTCTCATTAGTTTCCATAAATTTATACAATTATCATGGACCGTTCTTGTAACATTCACAAATATTCACTTTCGTTGGTTTAATTTTCACCAGTTTACACCTTATGTAAACAAATATTTATGTTGTTATTTTACCGACCAAGAACGCTGTCGGTAACAAAAGAGGCTCAAACATGTTTGACAAGCCCTTTCATTAATATGTTTTTTGCTGCGTTTACATCTCGTCCTACACGCTTTTTACAACTTGAACAATAATACAACTTCGATATACCAGGTTCATTCATCGTTCCACAAAAACTACATGTTTTTGTCGTGTAATGTTCTTTGGTACAAATTACTATTTTTCTTTGTTCACTCGCTTTAAATAGTAATCTTTCTTTGAATTTGTAAAATTTCAAATTGTTAGTATCTCGGTTCAATGTACGATTCTTGTTTCCACGAACGATATTGTGACTTTTAATATCGCCGTAGAACAAAACATCGTTACAACTTAGCAAACTTTTTATAGTTTTCCAATGAATTTCATCTATGTAATGTTCTTTTCGTTGTTCTTGCTTCCATAAAGATTGTTTACGAACGTATTTTTTACATACTTTCATTCTTTTTATTTTTGTATCTACATTTTTTATTTTACTTTCATTGTGTTCATACTCATTACAACCATTGGTTCCAAAAGAAGTCATAAAGGTTCGAATACCAGGGTCAACGCCACTATAACTACTCCATGTACGCTTTTCGGTACATGGTTCAATTTGAACAGGGACAAACAACCAGTATTCATTGTGTTTTTTTACCATGCGACAATCGTGGTTTATTTCTATGTTTTTGTAACGTTTCATTGTTTTTTTACCCATGGAAATTTTTGCTTTATCCACCGTATCAAAATAACTGGGTCCGATAATAAGATGACCATTTTTATTCTCTATCATACTCTTGGGAATTCCCATACATTGATTAGGATTTGTTTTCCTACGGAAACCTACTTGGAAACGTCGAATGTTTCCTTGTTTCAACATAGTAAATAATGTTTTGTAAGCTTTACAAACATCCCTGATGGATTCTGAACGTACTGCTTTGGGTGTTTCCAACTCCCATTCGTAAACCGCTTCATTCTTGGTTGATTTCATTTCTTTTTTTTTCTTTTTGAGTTCTAATTGGATAACTTTAATTTTTTCATCAATAGATGTATCTTTTGTTTGTTTCTTTTCTTGTCGCAATGTTTTTATTTGTGTTTCCATTCTTTGGTACTCAGGGTTTGTTTTCTTTGTATTTGCAGTAACGAATTTATCCCGCAATGAAAATTCATTGATAGCATGTCCATTTCGGATGGCAGATACAGCTTTATTATAGGAAAAATTACTAGATTTAAACCACTGGTTGAATAGATTCTTTTTCTCTTGATTGATTTTCAGTTTTATTTTGATGGCTTTCATGGTTGGTGGAATACTTTCTTTTTCCCATTTGTTTACAGCAGTAGACGTGAACGATGGACATAAGGTCCTCGGATAGTTCATTTTCTGTACTTTTATTTTTCTGATCGTCAATAACTGTGAGTTTACCACCTGAGTGGTCAATGATGTACTTAATGAGTTCAAATCCGAATCGCGCAAGTCGATCTCGGTGGGCAACCACAACTTCTCCGAGAGTGCCTTGTAAACAGGCGTCCAGAATGGTTTGCAATCCTTTTCTCTGGAAATTAATTCCAGAAGCAACATCTTGGATAACTTTATAGTAAGCATATTCAGGTTTTCTGGATTGGAGGAACGCAAGTTGTCTAAGAAGGTCGTCATGTTGTTTTTTGGAAGAGACTCGTACGTAAATAAAAGATTGTTTCGTATCTTTGGAAACTTGTATGTAAGTAGGAGTAGAACGACAGAACGTTTGCAAAGACTGTTTATGAAACATTCTTTGTCCTGCAGGAGATTTATAAGATTGTACTGTGTTATTATCAGCAAATTTACGTAACGTATTAGGGTGCAATCCAGTGAATTGCGCAGCAATTCGGATAGGGATGTACTCATCTTGCATCCAATACAGTAAATATAGATAATTATTTATATTGTTTATCAATATAAATAATAAAAAAATATAAAATAATAAAAAATTAATATTTGTGAATAATTAAAAGAACAATTCGAGCCCTTTTGTCGTTTTTTTACGTATGGTTTTTTTTATCTCTTTTGTTGATTCACTATGTATTTCATTATGACATTTTTCACATACTGATGCTAAATTCGCAGAATGGTTTTTATGAAATGTTCCTATAAATCCATTTTTATCTGATAATTGCTGTGGTATCAAGTGATGAATTTCAGTTCCTAATTCTATTTTACAAAATTCACAAATTCCGCGTATTTTTTTTGAATTATATCTAGTAATTGGTTGTGATAATCCTCCTTGAATTTCTGGATAATATTTATTACGTATATCAAATGCCAAATCAATAAAATTTTGTGGCATCATCAACGATGAACATACTTCTAACCCGTATGTTCTAGATCCTGTTCCATCTTTTAATTTACGATCATATACTAAACAGTCATGTTCTCTGTCATAATGAACAGATAAATGTTTAAACGCCAAACGTTGTAATTTTTGTATTTCTTCAAAATGAGTTATTTCATGAAAATGACTAGCAAACATATGTGAAGCATTTTTTTCATGTAAATTAATAAGAGCTGCAGTAAAAATACTTAATGCGGATTCTGTTTCTGTTCCTGATGCCAGTTCGTCCCCTAAAATTAAACTATATTCGTTTGATTGTTTCAAAATAACTCGTAATTCTGACATTTCTACTACAAATGTAGATAATCCTTTAAACAAATTATCATTTGATAAAATTCTTGAAAAAATAGACTGGTATGGTTTAAATACAAATTCACTACATGGCACATACATTCCAGCTTGAGCCATTATTACAGCAATTCCGATAGCACGTATCAATGAAGTTTTTCCTACAGCATTCGTACCATATAATAATATCCCGATTGGTGAATATGATTTCAAGTCATTACTACCTAATTCTAAATCATTTGTTATATATAATTCATTTTTATTGATATGTTCTATTAATACATGTCTAATTTCTTTGACTTTTACAAATGATCCTTGTTGAGAATTCTCGTTCTCTATTTTAGGACAACAATAATTGTAATTTCTTGCTACATATATTTTTGCTTGAAAAACGTCTAATTTTGCCACATATTTTCCAAGGTTCTCCAATTGATTATATAAAAGATTTTCCATTTTATTTAATACTTCCAAATAAACTTCAGATATAGTTTTATTAATTGAATCTGAAATACGACATAATGTTTGAATAGTTGAATTTAAAAGAGGGAATGTGATTTCTTCATTGGACGATGTTGCTGTGACAAATTTAATTTCTTCTAAAGAAAAATGATACCCATCTCTCTCTATGAGAACCTTTCCTTTTTTAATTTGATCTTTTATTGCTTCTTTCAAAAATAACGCACGTTTTTTAGTAATTTGAAACGTCATTCCTGATTTTTCTGTTTCATGTATTTTGATATAATCTGAAATATCGGCCTCTTTTGTTTTTGTTTTTAATAATTGAGTTAAAAAATCACGAATATCATAGAAAATACGTAAACTATTATTTTTTGTATTAATTTTTTCATCAAGAATTGTTGAAATACCAGGTTGTATTATATTTTCATCAAAATTTTGATTCGATGAACATATCTTACACGATTCTAATAATAAATGTTCATGTAAAAACTCAATAATATCTTTACATGTTTTTTGAATATATCTAGAATCTTGACTATTTTTTAAAAAATCTATTAAATAATTATTAAGTTCTCCATAATTATTTTGTAATTCTCCATCAATATCTTGAATTGATAATATCGATTGATACCAATGGTACAAAGAATTCGGATTAATCTTTTTCAAAATTAATTGACGTCCATTTTTTTCCATATCTCTTATACCATTCAATGATTTGCGTACTGAATACAAAAAATCTTCAACATTTTCAGAAGGCTTTTGGAGAACATAATTCATATAATTATATTCATTTTGTAACCATTCTTCATCAAATGTTGGGTGTGTTAAATGAAAATGTAATTTACGTTTTCCCATTGCTGTTACAGTTTTATTCAAAAAAGATAATACTGATGATAATTGTCCATGAGGTTTTCCATTACCTACTACATAATCATCTATAATATTTAATTGTAATAGTGTATGGTTTGCTAACACAACACGTTTCGATGTATTATTAAAAATAGGAAATGACATTTTACGAATAAGATGTTGATTATGCTCTTGAATAAAATTTAATAAATAACAAAATGATTGTGTTGCTATAACATATTCTGAAAATTCTTTACAAATACTATATGTATCTTCGCCAAAAAATGTGCCAATTAAATGGTTTATGTATGTTTGTTTTTCACATTTCAATAACTTTTCATTTTTTGTATCTAATGAATTAAAATAATGAATTGTATTTGTACGAATTCCACTATATTGAATGACTTTTTCATTTTCTTTTACAGAAAGAGGTGAAATAAATATCAATTCACTTGGTTGATAAATAGATACAAATCTTTCTAGTTCATCAAAAGTTGTAGGATTCATATGAAAAAAACAATCGTGTTCAAATAAAAACGATTCTCCTGTAAAAATATTTACAGTACTTACCCCATAAATCAACCTATTTTGCCTTTTTTCTAACCATATACACATAATATGATTTGTTATTTGTGGTAAAGCATCTGTATCATAAGATAAATATGTTCCTGGGGAATATATTGATTCTAATTTTCTTGATACTTGATTTTTTGCATCTTTTTCTTGTATATAAACAACTGCTGTGAATCCACCTTCAGTAATTTTCGGTAAATATTTTTCTAAAGAATAATCACGGAATCCTGCCATCAAAACTAAATCTTTTCCAACACATACTTTTTTTTCTGATATATTCAATTGACACAATTGACAAAATTCTTGTATTGCACTAGAATAAATATCTCCTGTTTTGCTATTTTTTAATCCATAAATTTCAAAAAAAGCACCTACTTGCATTAAAACAATTGTATGTTTTCCATATTGAGCTTCATATTGTTTAGTTAATTCAAAATATTCTCCTACGAGTGTTTGGTTATTCGATATCATATACATAATATTATTATACAAAAGGTTTATGTGTTTTTATAAAATATATTTTACAAATATATAGAATGTATACTATCACAAATTATACTAGAAAACAAGCAAAAAAATTAAGAGTTACTATAAAACGATCTACAAATCCATCAAAAAAATTAGATGTATTCAAGAATGGTATTAAAATAGCATCATGTGGGGCCACTGGATACAATGACTATCCAACATTTATGAAAAAATATGGAAAAAAATATGCCGATCATCGTCGTAAGCTCTATAAAAATCGTCATGAAAAAGATAGGAAAATAGTAGGAACCGCAGGATATTACGCAGATAAATTACTATGGTAATTATTTATCTTCACCATTCAGAAAATTAAAAAGCAGGTTTTCAGGATTATGATTTTGTATTTCACCACACATTGTTTTTGCGGTTTCATACATTTTACGTAAAACATCATTTGGCGCAATCGATCCTATACGAATAAATCCTTTTTTGATTAAATATTGTTTTACTTCTTGTATAGGTGTTTGTTTTAAAAGTTGTGTTTGTGACATTATATTTTTTCGTATTGTTTTATTTGATACCAATACAGATATTTTTGAATATATTTTAGATTTTCCTACACGATAAACTCTTCTCAATGTTTTTTGTTTCTGTTTTGGACGTTTTGGTTTAGGTGGTTCTTTTTGTTTTATTTGTTTCATTTGTTCGATTTTCAAACGTTCATATGGTTTTTGTGGTATTGTCAATGGTGTTGATGCCATTTCATTGATTACCATTGGTTTTGTACTTGGCATTGTTTGTAGTTTCTGATTTGGGGAACTTGAAGTTGAATATACCTTTTCTGTTTTATTTTTCCAAATTTTATATGTAGGTAATTTTCCACCTTTCAAACAACCATAATTTGGTTGAACTACATTTGAATGAGAAACTTTTTGTTGTGGTTGTTGTTTTTTTTCTTTTAGACTTTGAGGTTGACTTTGATATGGTGGTTCATTTAATATAGATGGTAAAGAAAGATTTACTTGTTCATATGGAACTTGATCTGGATATTGTTTCAACGTATGATTTTTTGGTTCTTGTTGATTTTTTTTTGATTCTAATTCTTTGGTTAATTTTAATAAATAATTTACAGATTCGTCAAAATTATTTTCAAAATCATAAATATCTTCAGTTTTACCTTTTTTTTTAGGAATATCAAAATCAATATCTTGTTTTTTTTTATGACGTAAATATTTTATCAAATTACGTTTTAATGTTTTATTATTTTTTTCTTTTACAGCATTTGGATTACGTATTTTTATATTTTTTTTATCATTCTTTTTTTGATTTTTTCGTGTAGAGTTAGAAGAAACTTTAAATAAATCGGGATTTATAGAAATTAATCTTTTTTCTTCATTCATTATAGAATAATATAGTTATAAGTTAATTATATTATTTATTGATTTATTATATTTATTATTTTTCGGCTATTTTAAGGATATTTATATGCTAATTCTGTTAATCTTATCCATTTATTTGCTATCCATTTTTCACCATTTTTAACATTTATACCACCATGTAATGATTTTGGTAATATTTCACCTTCTTTATCAACATTATAAAAAATCGCGGCTTTACCTTTTTTTGGAACAACATATTTATCAATATTTGGAAAATATGTTTCTCCACCTTCAAAATTATCATTCAAATAAATAATAAAGGTTATATATCTTGGTCCTAAACCTTTGTTTAATCGAGAACAATCATCAGTTGCTTTGTTACATGCATCAAAATGGGGCTTATAGAATCCACCTGTTCCATATTTTACTACTTGTAATTCTTCTTGACTTTTTATATCTGTTTGTGTTATTAATGCCACTCTTTCAGAAATATTTTTTATAATTTGATTATCTAAATCTTTCAACCAACATTGATCACTTATTCTTACTGTATTATTTTCAATATCACTATTTGACGAATATACTTTACTTGGTGACAATTTATTTCGAGAAATTTCACAAATTTTATCACATTCTTCATTAGATAAAAAATCTGGTAATTCTTTTATATAATAATCACCATCTATAGTAAAATTTTCAGGTGTTTTTTGTTTATTTAAAAATAACCATATCATTAAAGTAATAAAAATAATAAAACATAAAAAAAATATAAATGAGAATTGATTGGACATATAAAATTATATAAATTATATATAAAATATATATTTACATCATTCGAATATTTACAACATCATTGTTTATTTTTTTCAATAAAAATACATATTTCTATTATACTTGTAAACCGTTGACGATACAAATGTTTCATTACAAATCTTCAATAGCGTAAATGCGTATCTAAAATATAATATTTCGATCAACATTATAACTGATTATTTACAATATTTGTAGAAGATCCAAAGTTATAAAATTGATTTTAAAATAAACATAAAAACAATGATATAAATATATTTTAAGCGAATGAGTCTTCAAATTGAAAATACTACAGAATATAGTGGTATGAATTGTAAAAGTATGGATTCAAATCATATATCAAAATCATTATTACCACATATAGATTCTGAAAAATGTTTAAAATCGATTGAAATTGAAAAAAAACAATTAGATAATTGTGGTGAATCAAAAGAAGAACCGAAAACAAAATCACGTAAAACAAGTAAAAAAAAAATATTGGTTCCTTCAATACAAACAAAAACAAGTGTTTCATCAGAAAAAATATTAAATGAACAATCAAAAAAAGATGAAGTTATTGAACATACAAAACAAGAACTTGGTGTATTATCGCATTTGGGTGATTATATTGAAGAACCATACTCTATCATTGAATCTTATTTTCGCGGACAACATTTGGAAAGATTGGCAAGACATCAAATAGAATCTTATAATAATTTTATAAATTGTCAAATACAAAGAACAATTCAAATGTTTAATCCTGTTGTCATTCGTTCTGAAAATGATTTTGTAGCAGAAAATAATAAATATTTATTGGAGATATTTGTTAATTTTGAAAATTTTAAATTATTTCCTCCTAGAATTCATGAAAATAATGGTGCTACAAAACTTATGTTACCTCAAGAAGCAAAATTACGTAATTTTACATATGCTTCTACAATGTATGTTGATTTGAATGTTCAATATATAGTTCGCAATACAGAAAAAATGGATTCGCCAAAAATTATAAATACTACTCTTTCAAAAATCAATATTGGAAAAATGCCTATTATGTTGAAATCCGCAATTTGTGTATTAACACAAAATAAACATATTTCTAATGATTACACTGGTGAATGTCCTATGGACTGTGGTGGATATTTTATTATAAAAGGTTCTGAAAAAACGGTATTAGGACAAGAACGTGCTGCTGAAAATCGTGTTTATTGTTTTGATGGAAAAAATACAACAAAATGGAATTGGTTTGCGGAAATTAAATCTGTTCCTGATTTCAAATGTATTTCACCAAAACAGATTGAAATGATGATTGCGAGTAAAAATAATGGATTTGGAAATGCCATTTATGTAAACATTCCACGTATTAAACAACCGATTGAACTATTTGTTTTATTTCGAGCATTAGGCGTTCCTAATGATAAAAAGATTTGTGAATATATTGTGTTAGATATTCATTCAGACAAATATGGTGAAGTGCTTCAGTTTTTACAAGCATCTATTATTGATGCGAATAAATATTTGACATTAGAAGATTCACTTCGTCATATTACATCATCTGTTGCGTATACTCCTATGAATATGGATAAAGAAACAGGTAGTAAAAAAAAGCGTGAATTTGCTCTTGATGTCCTAAATAATGATCTATTTCCTCATTGTAAAACACTAACACAAAAATTATATTTATTGGGATACATGGCGAATAAATTAATTCAAACAAATTTTGGGTGGAAACCACCTGATGATCGTGATTCTTATTTGAACAAACGAATCGATTTAACTGGAACTTTATTGAATAATTTATTTCGTAATTATTTCAATAAATTAGTAAAAGAAATGCAAAAGCAAGTTGTAAGAGAAATTAATAATGGTTCTTGGCGTTCTACAGAAGATTATGAAAATATTATTAATATGACTAATATTTACAAAATAATGAAATCAACAACTATTGAAAATGGTATTACACGAGCTCTTTCAACGGGTGATTTTAGTATCAAACAGGCAAATAGCACAAAAGTTGGTGTAGCACAAGTATTGAATCGTCTTACATATATGGCTACATTAAGTCATTTGCGTAGAATAAATACACCATTAGAAAAAAGTGGTGAATTGATTGCTCCACGCAAATTACACAATACAAGTTATCAGTATTTATGTCCAGTCGAAACACCAGAAGGGCAAAGCATTGGTGTAGTCAAAAATATTAGTTATATGACACACATTACTATTCCAACAAATAGTGCGTCATTATACGAATATGTTGAACCATATATTATTAAATTGGAAGATGGCCAATCTTCAGATTTTTATGAAAAAATAAAAGTATTTGTTAATGGCGCGTGGGTGGGTATTGCGAAAGATCCTATGGAACTTTATTTACAAATGAAAGACAAAAAATACAAAGGAATCATCAATATTTATACTTCTATTGCTTTTGATTTCAAAGTTGGTGAAATTCGTATTTGTAGTGATGGTGGTAGATTAACAAGACCGTTATTGAAAGTTGAAAATGAAAAAGCAATAATCACGATGGATATTATCGAACGTTTGAAAAGTGGTGAATTGGAATGGAATGATCTTTTGGTAGAATGTAAATTAGACAAATCAGTAATTGAATATATTGATCCCGAAGAACAAAATTTGGCAATGATTGCTATGAAAACAAAAAAATCGTATCTTCAAGACATTCACGCAAAAATTATGTATACACATTGTGAAATTCACCCAAGCACAATGTTTGGTGTGTTGGCATCATGTGCGCCTTATCCAGATCATAATCAAGCACCTAGAAATACTTATCAATGTTTGGATTCGAATGAACTTGTATGGATGAGCGATAATACTAAAAAAAAAATTAAAGACGTACAAATTGGTGATAGTGTATTATCATTTCACCCCGAAACATTTAAAATTACAAATACAAATGTAATTAATCATTTTGTAAGAGAAAATGAATTTCCTGTATACAAAATTACAACTGTTTGTCATCATACTATTATTGCTACAGAAGACCATAAATTTATGACAAATTATGGTTGGAAAACAATTAAAGATATGATTTATGACAAAAATATTAAAATTGGAATGTTGAATCATTCACAAAATGGTGGTATTATTGATAATAATATAATTCATAAATTTGTATACATAGAATCATATTATCTTATGCCAAATTGTTTAATATCAGATATTACAGTAGAATCAGATAATCATAGTTTTATCGCTGGTTCTGGATTCTTATCAAGTAATTGTGCGATGGTAAAACAAGCTATTGGTGTTTATGCATTGAATTTTGATAATCGAATGGATAAATCATCATATGTTTTGTCTTATCCTTCGAGATCCTTAGTAGACACTCGTCTTATGAACTTTATTCAATTAAATAAAATACCTTCTGGTTGTCAAGTCCATGTTGCTATTGCTTCTTTTACAGGATATAATCAAGAAGATAGTATTTTAATAAATAAAGGATCTATTGATCGTGGTTTATTCTCAGCTACAATTTTTCATACTGAAAAAGATGAAGATAAAAATATTATTCGTGATGAAATTATTCGATGTAAACCAGATCCTTCTAAAACCAAATGTATAAAATTTGGAAATTACGGTAAATTGAATTCACAAGGATTTATTCCTGAAAATTCATTGGTTGAAAATCGTGATATTATTATTGCGAAAATTGTTCCTATTAAAGAAAATCGTAATGATCCTACTAAAGTTATTAAATATGAAGATCAAAGTAAAAGTTTTAGAACTACAGAAGAAACTTATATTGACAAAAATTATACAGGAAGAAATGGTGATGGATATAATTTTGCCAAAGTTAGAGTGCGCACTTTTCGAAAACCTGTAATTGGTGATAAATTTGCTTCAAGATCAGCACAAAAAGGCACGATTGGTAATATTATTCCTGAAAATGATATGCCTTTTACAAAAGATGGTATGAGACCCGATATTATTTTGAATCCACATGCGATTCCATCTCGTATGACAATTGGTCAATTGAAAGAAACATTATTAGGTAAAGTACTTTTAGAATTGGGACTTTTTGGGGATGGCACTAGTTTTGGAAATCTTTCTGTTAAAACAATTACAGAAGAGTTACAAAAACTAGGATACGAAAGTTATGGAAATGAAATAATGTATAATGGTATGACTGGTGAACAAATGGATACTAGTATATTCTTTGGTCCTGTATTTTATCAGAGACTCAAACATATGGTAAATGATAAACAACATAGTCGTGCAATTGGTCCAATGGTAAATTTGACTCATCAACCCGCTGAAGGAAGATCACGTGATGGTGGATTTCGCATTGGTGAAATGGAACGTGATGTTTTATGTTCTCATGGTATGACAAAATTTACTAGAGAACGATTGTTTGATGTTTCTGATAAATATAGTGTAAATGTTTGTAAAAAATGTGGAATGATTGCCTGTTATAATGATGGTAACAAAAATAAAATGTATTCAAATGCTGATTTTTCGATTCATTTATGTAAGACTTGTGGAAATAAAACAGATTTTGCTTTGGTAGAAATGCCTTATGCGAATAAATTATTATTTCAAGAATTACAGACAATTAATGTTGTTCCTCGTATTATTACCGAATAAATTATTATTTCAAGAATTACAGACAATTAATGTTGTACCTCGTATTATTACCGAATAAATTTATTGTTTATGATTTATAATTCAAAAAATTAAGAATTGATGATATTGCTGATGCTAGTGTTGGTGTTGGTGTTGGTGTTGGTATTGGTATTGGTGTTGGTATTGGTATTGGTGTTGGTATTGGTGTTGGTATTGGTGTTGGTATTGGTATTGGTGTTGGTATTGGTGTTGGTATTGGTGTTGGTATTGGTGCTGGCGTTGGTGTTTGTGTTGGTGTTGGTCTTGGTCTTGGTGTTAGTGTTGTTGATGCTGGTGCTAATGATTGCGCTGTTTCTTGTAGAGATGCTGATGCTGATATTGGTGCTGGTGTTAATTCTGATGACTGTAATATTTTTATTTCAGCTTTGGCGTTTATTTTTGGTTTTTTTTCTTGATAGTTATCTTCTGATAATTCCGATTTTGATACTGTATTTACAATATAATTTAAATGATCATTAATTTTTTTTAAAGATTTATTTATATTTTTTTTATTTATATCTTCTATATTTTCTGCATTTGGTAAATGTAAATCTTCAAATGTTAATTCAAAATTTTTATTTTCATTCTCAATAGACCCTGCGTTTTTTAAATTACTCGTATTTTTGTTATATTTATTCACACTTTTTGATGTTTTATTTTTATTCACACTTTTTAATGTTTTATTTTTATTCACACTTTTTAATGTTTTACTTTTATATTTCATACATATATTAAAATTACAATTTTATTTTGAAAGTAATTCCGAATAAATAATCCTTTATTATATCAATTTGAATTATATGACTGATATATCTGTCTCTGAGAATAGCATAATTAATGATATTCGAAATATTTCCGATTTTAAATCAATTACTTTTTCAGGATATAAAAAAACAGATGTAAAAAATCAATTAATAGAAAATATGTTAAAAAATAAAATAGAACCATCTTGTCATTGGTGTGCTGAGTTACTTTGTTCTGGACATTTTATAGATATTTGGGAATGTGTTTTATTTTATTTAGGAAAACATATACATGCAGCAAATCCTAAAATGACTGTATACTTAGAAAAACGTTATAAAATATTTCGAAATATATTACAACAAAGTTTTTTTACAAGTGAATTGGATATACGTAATCATACAACAATACGTAAATTGTTTGCTGAAATAATAACAATGCTTTCTATTTCAGTGAAAAAAAATAGTTTCGAAATTCTTAAAATAGACAAAGTAGAAGAATTTGATATTACTCAAATGTCTGACAAACTTAAAGCACCAAATATTGAATATGCGAATTTACATTTATCGAAAGAAGATCCTAAAGAACTATTTATTGTTATTAATGAATTGTCATACCATCTTTCAAGTGAAGGAAAAAATATGTTACAATCATGTTTTTGGATCGAATGGATTATAGAATTTGATCATATTTGTAGAAGTCGTAAAGAAATTATAAAATGTTCTCGACGTAATTATAATATAGAAAGTAAATATCAAAAAGATTGTATTTGGTTGGTTTGGGACATTTTCCTCCATTATGGAAAAAAACATGGTGCCTTTTACGAAAACATTCTTTCTTCTTTGTTGGATTTATTTTGTATTCGATATACACCGGCTTCCTCAAAAAAACGAAAATATTTATTATATTTTGCTGTAGAAATTTTAACAGAAGTAATTGATATAAATGTTGAATTGGTAAGTAAAGAAAATAAAGAATTAATACAAAATGTCATTGAAAAAATAGATATTATTTACAAACAAATAAAAAAAAAAGAAAAATCACCAAAAACAGGTTATTTATTTATGGATACAGAAGCGAAATATAATTTTGAACAATCAATACGTAAAATGGAACTCATTAATTCTATGGATATCTTGAAATAAACAATATAATGACATTGAATACAGTATAACTTTTTATCATTTAACCGTTCATTTGAATGAACGGTTAAAATTCAAATCTTACTCAAATAAATAAATATTTCAATATGTTCACTATGAAATGCGACATCTATAGCTTTTTTACCAGTCGAATGTATTATATTTGTATCTGCACCATTCTCAACTAAATATTTAACAATTTCAAAATTACCAGACAATGATGCTGAATATAATGGTGTATGTCCCATTTTAGCTTTTGAGTTAATATTTGCACCTATTTCTAATAAATATTTTACAGCATCCAATTTATTTTTATATGCCGCAATATGAAGTGGTGTTATTCCCCAATTTGATAAATATTTATTTACATTATTCTCGTTTATAATTTCTTTCAAATCATCTAATTCGTCGTTTGTTATGATTGTTTCTAATGAGTGAAATAATAACATACTTTTATTTCTACAATTTGGACATGGAATTCTTACACTTGGATTTTCATGATATTCTTTTAGATAAATATCTGAATATCGAAACATACATTTACCATGAAATTCATGTCCACAATACAGAAGAAAACTATTATTTTCTATAGGAGATAAACATATTCCACAATCTTTCATTTCAGTCATATTTGTTTACAGTTATAATTTTTATTTAAAGATCAATTTTACTCAAAATGTTTATTTAGTTTTTCATAACTATCTGGATTATATTTTTTACATATACTGTGTGTATGATTCATAAATGAATTACAACCTTCTGATTTTATACAAACATTCATACATTCATTCATTTTTTTCACCCATTTTACGGCAGCTTCATTTATTATTATATTATTGTCAGTTTTCAAAAATGTAGTAGTCTTATTTTCCATATTACAAATATCAATATAATATTTTTATATGATTTATTATTTTTATATGATTTATTATTTTTACATATTCAAATAAATATATTACCATTCTACATGACTAAATGTATTTCCACAATCACTATAACTTGGTCTTTGTTTTCCTAATCTGGGCACAAAACAATACCAATTATCTTTGATTTGTAATTGTTTCCAAGCAACGTCTATTGCATATAACCAATGATAATTCGTATTTTCAAATAATACTATTGCTTCATCAAATATACGAATTAATGTATCATAATAATGTTCATTGATAATATATCCAGATGTAGTTTGTGCTTCAATGACTTTACGTAAAAATGGATAACGTTCACATTCTCTTGAATCAATTAAATAAAATGATAATAGACATATATCAAATGATTCTACTTGATTTAAATTTTCCATAGCATTATAAAATTCATCTTTTGATACTTGAAACATAAAATCATCTTCTAATATCATAATACTTTTGTAACCTCTTTCTTTCGCTAATTTGAGAACTTCTACATGTGATTTTCCACATCCTACACCCCCTATTTTTTCATGTAAAATACCCGAAAATCTTTCATAGCATTGGATATCATATTTTATCAATTCTTCTTGAATTTCTAAATCTCTATCTTTACGATGATCTAAATTAATATAAAAAATGTGGTCTACTGGTAGTTTTGTCATAAATTGAGAACAATAAAGAATAAATTATATTATCCATTTATTTTTATATTTTATTTATTATTTATATTTCAATAATTTGTGTTCAAAATCGTAAAAATTGAATATTTTTATCATTCTTAATAGGTATCATATAAATTTAACAACTATCGAAACTTTGACAATATGAATAAAATTTGTGTTCCTTCCTATACACCAATTTACGTGCGCGAAATGGCTAAACCTGAACAAATTGCTGATAACCAGTTATATACATTATTTGTCAATATGGAAGATATTTCTTTCAAGTATGGTGACAATATATGGCACGCCATGTCAAATGAAGAAACTGTAGAAAATGAAGAAAAATTTTATTGTAATGTTTCAGGTATCGAGTGTTGGACCGAAAATGGATTTATTCCACTTACACGCATTGTTCGTCGCATGATGAATTCTGGTGAATCTATCAAACGTATTGCTATGCAAGAATCTATTATTGACGTAACTTCCAATGGGGAAAATGCAGATTTTATGATTTGTCCATTTGATGATGATGTACGTATAAACTGTGAAGGCTATCTTTCTATTCATCATTTTTATGATGATGGTCAATTCGGTTATCCCGGTGAATATTCTATTCGTTCCGATATGACAACTACAAATATGCGGTTTGCTAGTATTTACTATTATATTCTCCAAGATTTTGAAAACTGTATATCATATGAACACGATAAAAAAGATTTTCGTATTATTGTTAAACCAACACAAGAAGAATATGAAGACAATTCTGTAACTATAGTATACGATATTGATTATAGTGGATATGTATATGAAATAATGACATCATGTGGTCATTATTTTTCAGGAGGAATAGGATTTTCTGTTATTACTGTGTAATATTGTAAATTAGTATATAGCAGTAGTAGTATAATATAATATAAATTAGTATATATGACATCATTGTAAATATTGTATTTTTTGTTATTTTTTCATTTTGTAAATAGAAACAATTCTAGTAAGGCAAATTCTAAATTTTTACCAATATAATATGATTTGTATTCGTACATATACAAATTATAAATACGATCATTGTATTCTGTTTCCATAACATCTTCTATACATCGTGATATATAGTATCGATGTTTACCATTTTTTTTTACTATTCTCGATAAATAATGATCATTACACTCACATAAATCATGATTTATAAATGCTGCTTCATACTTTTTATTATAATAATCACGATTATTATAATATTTTTTGTATTGTTTGAAAATAAGATCTTTTGTGTTTGGTATAAGATAACTTAAAATTTCTTTACCAATATATGGTGGAAGATTTTTAATCAATTCGTTCATGTTGTAAATAAATAGCATAATAATATTTTTATTATATTATTTATTATATATTCAATTTTTATTATATTATGATTATTGTAATTTGTCCACATTGTAAAGATCCTATTATTATTGAAAAAATAAATTGTGGTATTTTTAGACATGGTGAATTCAAAAACGGAAAACAAATAGATCCACATTTATCAAAAGAAATGTGTGACAAATTAATAAAGAATAAATCTATTTATGGTTGTGGAAAACCGTTCAAAATTATCAGTAAAACTACGAATGCTCATGTTGATGTTGATGTTGATGTTGATGTTGATGTTGATGTTGAAAAAAAAATAGGTGAAAATGACAACAATTATGAAGCTATTATTTGCGAATATATCTAAAATGCACCAAAAGAACTACCTAAAAGCGCATTTGCTGCAATTGGTCCCACTGGTAATGCATAATCACCACCTGAATTTCCTTTCATCATATAATCATAATTATCTGTTGATGATGCACGCTGTGTTGCAGTTGGTGCTGGAGGGAATATACTATCTTGTAATCCGTTATCTAAATAATCTGCTTGACTTGGTGTATGTGATGAAATTGGTTTACTTACACGAACGCCATTTTTAACGTTTTGTTTATGATCATCTGATGAATTTTTTCCATTCCATAATTCATATATTCTATCAACTAAAATATTTGCTTTTGTACCTAATTTAGATTGAATACTTAATACTATTACTAAAAAAGCTAAAATAACATTTGTTAAAATAAGACTATCATATTTAAATCCACTATATGTTGGAAAATATGTAATTACACGATGAATGACAATAATCCCACAAAAAATAACAATAACTTGAATAAAAATCTCTAATAATAACTCTAAACTAGATTTATCAGGATCTGCTTCTGGTATAAAACGTTGAATTAATTTATTTAATACAATTACTGGAACTAAAGCATATATCCCATATTGAATAACATTTAAAAATTCAGCTTTGTCTTCTTCAGAAGAGGAAAATACATGACCAATAAAAGTTTTTTTGGACGAATCTTTCGTTTCTTGTAATATATCCATATCTACTATATAGTTTTGATTAGAAAAAATATATAGATATTATTCTATAGTTTATCAATATAAGTATGAACCAGTTGTATTCTTTATTTTTCAAAAAAAATTCAAATATTGAAAATATAGATGAACCTATAAATGATTCTATCAAAGTAAAAGAGACAACTGATGTTTTGAAATTACAAGAAATTGTTATTGATACTGAAACTTCATCAAAAAAAAATAATGATTTATATACAAGTAGTAAAAATAATTCATTTTTTTCTAAAAATTTTATCCCTTTGAAGATTAGTAATGTTACGCATCCCGTAACATCTTTGGAAGGATCGACTCCGAAAAAGAATTCTATTACAAATTTTCAACAGTATAATTTTTTAAAAAAAAATAAATCTATTTCATCAAATCATCTGTCTAAACAAGATGAAATTGCTAATAATTATAATTTATCTGGTTATATTCATAATGATTTACCAAATCGTCAACAGTATAAACAGTCTTTTCATTTTCATTTTCATGAAGAAACACAATATTTGAATCTTATTCGTGAAATTATTAATACAGGTTCTTATGAAAAAACACGGAATGGTAATACATATACAAAATTTGGCTACAATATGAGATTTGATTTAAAAAATGGTGTTATTCCCATTCTCACTACAAAAAAAATGGCTTGGAAAACTTGTTTTGAAGAACTTTTTTGGTTTATTCGTGGATCCACTTCTAATATTGAATTAAATAAAAAAAATATCCATATTTGGGACGATAATTGTAATCGTGATTTTTTAGATAAACGTGAACTTTATTCTTATAAAGAAGGTGATTTAGGACCAATTTATGGACATCAATGGCGCCATTTTAATGCTGAATATAAATCATGTGATACGTGTTATCAAGGTGAAGGTATTGATCAACTTCAAGATATAATTGATCAATTAAAGGATCCTGAAACAAGAACATCTAGACGTCTTATTATGAGTGCTTGGAATCCATGTCAAATTTCTTCTATGGCTCTTCCACCTTGTCATATAGTTGTACAATTTCATGTACGTGAAAATAAATATTTGTCTTGTGCACTCTTTCAACGTAGTGGTGATGTTGGTTTAGGTATACCTTTTAATATTGCTTCTTACAGTTTATTGACACATATTTTAGCAAAACATTGCGATTTAGAAGCAGATGAATTTGTTCATTTTATAGGTAATTGTCATATTTATGAAGAACATATTGATGCTCTTAAAGAACAAATAAAACGAGATCCTTTATTATTTCCAAGAATTCAAATAAAAAATAAATTTGAAAATATTGAAGATTATAGTTTAGATGATATTGAATGGACTACAAAATATATTTTTCATGAATCGATTAAAATGACAATGATTCCTTAATATGCGTTTAATCATTATTAAGATATTCAATACTATTATTATAATCATTAAACATGAACAATTCAAATGCTGCTGCAAAAAAACGTCGTGCTGGAATTCAACCAACCACCCCAACACCGTCCAATCCATCTTCCAGCACTTCCAATCCTTCTCAAAATATCAATACAACTGGTCTTACTCTTCCTCAAGTGATTGCTGTAATTGATCATAGATTACTCAATTTAGAATCATTTATGAAAGAATCCAAAAATTTGGATAATACAATATTGGAAAATGTAAAAATTGATCAATCCAATACACCTTCGAATAGTATTGTTATGGATGTAAATGAATTTAATACTTTTGTAGATGAAATTAACCAACGTTTCCAAGTTTTAGCAGAAGAGGTAAATGGACTTAAAGATGCGCTTTTGAAATTACAAGGATATACTATGGATGTAAACAAGGTTTTATTAAATGAATTTTCAAAAAATAACGACTTGACACTTCCTAACATTGAAATTACTTCTAATGACGATATTAAATCTGATGAAGATACTACAGAAAATACAAAAAATATATAACTCAAAAAATATAAAAATAAATTATATAAAATATTTATCGTGTAAAATATAAATATTTTTTCTATTATTATTTAAATAATAAACAAATTAAATTAACTATGTCATCTTATGATAATTTGTTGAATGATATTGAAGAATACAAAAATACATATTATTCCGACAATAAAAAAAATACATTTTTCAAAAAAAGTCAAAAATTAGAAATTGCCTCGAAAATTTCGGAAAATTTTGATGTTGATATCTTGATTCAACAAACTATTTTTATTATCAACGATACAAATTCTATATATATTAATTATCCACTCTTCAAACTATTCGCAAATCCTGATAATTATCGAAAAATAATTGATCATGTTTTGTATTGTTTTAAAGAATGTTTACAAAAATACGGAAATTTTGAATGCCATTTTAATTTATTGTCATTTACAATAAGTGCTGCAGAACGATACAAAGATGTTATTGAAATGTTTTGTAAAGATTGTCTAAAAAGTGAGACTCGTTACGGTCAAAAAATGACCAAAATGTGTATTTATAATTCTCCCGGTATGATTGATAATTTTACCAAAATTTTTTTACATTTACTAGATCCTCATGTTAGAAATAGTATTGTCTTGTATGGTAAAGATGAATCTGATAAATTAATTCGTATATTATTATCATAAATCGAATATAAATGTTGTATTTCATTTTGTAAAAATAAAAAATATAATAATATTATATGAGTAAGTAATTTTATTAATGAATGAATACATATTTCCATTCGATACTTGTGAAAAACCAAATAAAAATGGAATAGCACAACCATACTCTACATTTGTAAATCTAATAAATTGTTTGATTATATTTTATTTTTTATTGAAAGTGAAACATTATTACACATTTATATTATTATTTTCTATATTGTGTTTTGAATTGATTCATTTGTTTTCCCATATGGTTCATGTTGAAGGTTTAATACAAAGAAATATAGTACATTCACTTACTTATGTAATAAATTTGTCATTTTTATTTTTATTTTATTGTTATACAAAAAAAATACCTAGTATTGGTTTTATTTTTTATTTATTATTATTAGTTTGTTTTGATATATATTCTTTGTTATATTTACCATTTATATTTTATGTAACTGCTCAATCTATTATATTTATTTCAATATTAGGATATTATTTTTCATTATTACCCAAATTCATTCAAAACTGTATATATCAAATATTTTTTTTCGTATTTATTATTATATTTTTGATTTTGAATGAAATGTATAATTGTAAAAAAATGCAAGAATTATATCCAGATTTTCCTTATCATATTTTAATTGAGATAGTTGGAATCGTTGTATTTTATATTATTTGTAGTAATTTTTATAAATTATAGTTTGTATTTTGTATTTTGTATTTTGTAGTGTTTGAAGAATTAACTTATGTAAAATTGAAATAAAAATAAAAATTGTAATATTGTATTCAAATATTATAATTACAATGAATATTCAAATTAATGACAATAGTAAGTGTGAAGTATTTCATGTTATTTTTCAAAATATTCGATTATTTTCTGAAAATATTAATATAAATTTCAAAATAGATGCCATGTCAATTCAAACAATGGATTCTTCTCATGTATCTATTTTGGAATTGAATATACCCAATATATGGTTTGATTCATACACGATAAATAAAGACATGGTTGTTGGTATAAATACTGTTTTATTTTTAAAAGTTTTGAGTACTCGTGAGAAAGGACAATCTATTCAAATTATTTTACCAATAGACGAAACCGACAAAATAAATATTAAATTTGAATCTGAGAAATCTATGTTCAATAAGGATTTTGAAGTTCCTATGGTTGATTTAGATACTGATATTTTGGCTATTCCTGAAATGGAATATCAAGCTGAATTTAGTTTACCTTCTTCTCATTTTTATGGCTTAGTAAATCAACTCAAATTATTTGGTGATTGTCTAGACATTTTATGTTCTGAAGAAAAAATTACATTGTGTTCAAATAGTGTAGATTCGGGAAAAATGATGGTGAATATTGATATTGATGATTTGACTTCATTTGCGATTGATGAAGGTGAAACATTAAACATGTCATTTAGTTTGAATCATTTATATAATATGGTGCAATTTCATAAAATTTCAACAAATATGGACATCTTTTTGAAATCAGAATTCCCTATAAAAATTTGTATGAAGCTTTCTAGTGATTTGGACGCATATATTTCTATGTATTTGGCACCAAAAATTTCAGATGAATAATTCTTGCGTTTGTATAACAAATAATTGTATATATAATCATAGTATAATACAAAAATGTCTACATTTGTATCTTTTTTAATATTTTTATTTATTCTTTTTTTGTATATTCATATTACAGCCCAATATAAAAAAAGTGAAGATTTAGAGATTTATGAAGCAGATTATTTATCAAATTCTCAATTACAAGAAATATGTGATGTTCGACAACCAGTATTATATGATTTTAAAACAATTGTTCCAGAAATATTACTAGGATTAGATTTAGATCAAATTGTTTCACTTTCTAAAAAATCAACTATTGATATTCATGTAAAGGATATAATTGATATAAATAATGGACCATTCGACATAGGTGGTGATTCTGTTCCGTTACCATTAGAAAGTGCTATAGGTCTTTTTGAGACGGATGATAAATCGCGGTTTTTTTCTGATAAAAATGATGAATTTGTTCAAGAAACATTAGAGACATTTTATAGTCCTATGGATGATTATTTAAAACCATCTATGGTTCTTCAAACAAAATATGATTTTTTATTTGGTTCTATGGGTGCTTACACCCCGTTGCGTTATCACACAGATTATCGACGATTTATTTTTGTTCAATCTGGAAAAATACAGGTAAAAATGACTCCTTGGAAAAGTCGTAAATGGTTATATCCAGAAAATGATTATGTTTCTTATGAATTTCGTTCTCCTGTAGATGTTTGGAATCCACAAAATAAATATTTGAATGATATGGAAAATTTGAAATTCTTAGAATTTGAAGTTATGGAAGGATTTTTACTTTATATCCCACCTTATTGGTTTTATAGCATTAAATACATTCAAGGAACAAATAGTAAAATACCAATTGTTTTAGAATTTACTTATAATTCCGCTATAAATATAATTTCTAATTTACCTGATTGGGGTATGTATTTCTTACAACAACATAATATCAAAGAAAAAACGATCAAAACAAAAAATATCGAAAATAATAATATTGATATTAGTGATAAAAATAATCATAACAACAGTAACCATAATAATAGTAATGATAATACAATTGATGATTTGTAATGGAACACCGTTCTTGTAACATTCACAAATCATTGGCGGTGTAAAATCTAATTATAATATAAATGGAGAAAAAATCTGTTATTTATATTGTGCTTTCGACAATTATTCTTTTGATTCTTGATTTGATATTTATAAATTTGAACTGGACTATGTATAGTTTACAAGTTATTGATGTACAAAGAGTACAAATCCAAACACGATTTGAAGGTATGATCGCTTGTTATTTTTTTATTATTTTAGGTTTATATTGGTTTATTTTACGTAATCGTCGTCCAATTTGGGAAGCTATTATTCTCGGACTTGTTGTTAATGGTGTATACGAAACAACGTCCTATGGAATATTTAAAAAATGGCACTTGAAAACAGCAATTGTAGATACTTTATGGGGTGGTGCCGTTTATGGATTGACAACCGCTATTGTTTATCAAATTGTACCGAAATAAATAAATGACAATAACTATAATATTACACCCCAATTTAATAATGTTTGCATCGGTTGTTCATCAGGTTCCATATTGTATAAATTATAAAATTGTTCTTCTTTGTCATCGTCATCAAAAATTACTGTTTTTTCTTTGTCATTTACTATTCCTCCGTATTTTTTTATTTTATTACTCCAAAATGGAGAACTATACGCATAATACAACCAATTACAATAATCATCAATAGTTGATTTGAATGGTATACTTGGATCTTCATGACATTTATATATACATAATCTACGTGGCATTTTCCATGCTTTTGTAGAAATAAATGGTGATGATTTATATTTTAAAATATCTGTCTCTGATAATTTTATCCATAGAATTTTTTGATTGGAATTTGTTGTTGCGTTTGGTTTTGAAATTATGTTTACAATATTTTCTATTATTGTTCCTACTATAAAATCTTGTGTATTATCAGTTCTCCATTCTTCATACTTAGTTAAGATATACTTTTTTATTTTAGAGAACTTCTGACTTGTGGAACAATGTTTTTCATGATATTCAACGAGTATTTTTAATGTTTCATCTTTGAAACCCGAATAATATAATTCATATGCCCAAAATTTAGCTTCTTCTTTATTGTTTGAAGATAAGGAACAAGCAATTGAATATTCCACATGATCCTTTTGATAAAGATATCGTGTTAATATCATTTTGAATTTTAATAATAAACAATATTATAATTCAAAATTAAGTCAATTTTCATATAATTTATTTTTATATATCTTTAGTATAAGAATAACATGAAAACGAGAACTATAAAACATAATAAGAATACAAAACATAATATCAAGAATAATACTGTAAAATACAATAAATCGTATAATAGGTTCTCTAATTCTATAAAAACAAAGATTATTGAAATTTTTTTAGGTATTTTAAATTCTGTAAAAATTTACCATTGGAAAACATATTCTTTTTCACAACATAAATCTACAGATGAATTATATTCGAAATTAAATGAAAATATGGATACTTTTATAGAAATTTTATTAGGGAAAGATGAGAACCGTTTTACTATTATGAATGAAAAGATTGACCTATATAATTTCAAAAATGTAAAAAAATTCAAACAACGTATTTATAATTATCGAGATTTTTTAATTTATTTGTCAAAAGTTCTCGATTCTGAAAAAGATACAGATTTATTAAGTGTGCGTGATGAAATATTGGGTCACATTAATCAGTTTTTATATTTGATGACTTTCAATAAATAAATTTTGTCTTCTATTTTATCATGTAATTATTCTACAGTTTCAACATACCATATAATGATGGTAATATATTTAAACCATCACTATGTTTACCTCTTGTTTCTCTATATTTCAAATTATTAATATTTTTTCGTTTCATCAATATTTCTTGACGTTTTTTGAATACATTTTTCCAAGTTCTCTGAATAATACGTATCCAATATGTTTTTATAATTATATTGTAATAACCATTTTCTTCATCAATTTCTAATTTCATAATATTTATATATTTGTTATTTGATGTAAATATTGAATTCGGTAAACTACGATTCATACGTAAATAATATTCAATAAATCTTATATCATATTTTAAAAAGTTTTTAGATAAAATAACACTGTCCATTAAAATACGTTCTTTGTAATAACTACAAATACCAAGATAATACTTTTTGTCTTCTTTATCTGAATCTAAAAAGTTATCATTATCTATTGTTATATTATCAAACATTTCATCATACAAAATTTCATTCACAAGGTCATATGAACTTACACTATCGTTTTCACTATCACTCTCATCATCAGAAATAACTATTATATCATTATCTAAAACCAAATCCATTTGTCAAGTAATATTATCAAAGAATATTGATTAATTTTCAATAATATAATATAAAAACACTTGTTTTTTAATCAATTTTTTACATCTAACATCGTATCAACAATAAAAATAATATTAATAACAAATAATACGATAGAATACATTTAGCAAAATATCTTTGTAATGTATAAAAACGGAATGAATCAAAAAAAACGCGGCAATAATAGAAAACAAACGAACCGTCATATAGACGAAGAGTTATCCCAATACCAACTTGGAAAAGAAATACGAGAACCTGCTTCTAAAACTCTGTTCGAAAATTTTCATTATTTGTCCGCAAAAGAAAAAACCATAATTGATTCCAAATTTTCTAAACCGAAAAATAAATCTCAAGCAAAATATTTACATACATTAAATAATATCCATAATAAAATAATTATTGCCACAGGACCAGCTGGAACTGGAAAAACTTTATTTGGAACAGAATGTGGTGTAAAAAACTTTTTAATGAATAATTATGAAAAAATAATATTTACACGTCCTGCAGTAAGTGTTGATGAAGACCTTGGATATTTACCTGGAACACTTGAAGAAAAAATGGCTCCATGGATTAGACCTATATATGACATTTTATATAAATTTATGACACCAAATGAAGTAACAAATTTAATTGAAAGTAAACAAATTGAAATTGCGCCACTTGCTTATATGCGTGGCCGTACCTTTAAAAATACTTGGATAATTGCGGATGAAATGCAAAATAGTACTCAAAATCAAATGAAAATGTTGTTAACACGATTGGGTGAGAATTCGCGTATGGTTATTACTGGTGATCTTGATCAACATGATCGTATAGGTGAAATCAATGGATTACAAGATTTTCTAGGGAAATTTCGTGGGTGTAGATCAAATTCTATTACAAGTATTGAATTTGAAACACAAGATATTGAACGCGAAGAAGTTGTAAAAGAAATTTTAGATATATATGGTGGTGCTTTTCCACATGCTTATGTTGCGGATGTAAATTTTTCTTCATCTGATTCTTCTTCCGATTCTTATTCCGATTCTTTATCCGATTCTTCGCTAAAAAGTTATAGTAGTGATTCTAAACCACCAATCAGTTGTAATGATGTATCGCAAGAGCGTCCGTTCCATTTTCATCTAAACGTATAAACTTTGTGCGGTAGTAATATATTTCAATATTATAGAATCTATTCCACTCAATTTTTCCATAAATAGTAACATATCTTCATGCTGTTCTGATAAACTCATTAATTCTTTCGTTATTGTACTTATTTTCAAAATTGCTTTTGTAAAATCACCAATTGAAATATTTTTAGGATTCAATTGATTTTGAATAAACCATTTACAATCATCTTCATTTTTACAATTACACCATTCTTCTATAATATCAATTAAATCGAATACCATTTCTAAATCGTTCTCGCTACCATTGTTTGAAATAGTAATATTTTCATCTCGCATATATATTTCATATTTTTTTGAAATCGTTTTTATTTGTTCTATGGAATTTCTAACAATTATATCCGTTGTTGTTGTTGGAATAATTATACGATACTCTGTTGCAACTTTTATATCTGTAAAACATGAAAAAAACTGAATCATTTGATTTTTGTTCATATTCGACATATAATTCGTGTTTATCAAAAATTCTGATATTAATATAGAATTAATTTCAGATACAGAACAAGCAATTTGTCCTTTTTTTGTCAAAATATATTCATATATTTCATCTTTTTTAATAGTATTTATAAACGAATCTACATCTGCGGATTCTAAACTTTGAGAAGATAATATTTCACATATTTTTTCAATCTTATATATAAAATACTGTTCTCCATAATTATATTCCTTTTCATTATCTATCAATTCTTTTTCTAATTTCATAAGATTTTCTATTTGATTTGAATCATTTGTTATATTTCGATATTCATCTATCATATTTTGTATTTTTCTTTCGGATTCTTTACGTTTTTTACTTGTTATCATAGTAAGACTTTTTGTTAATGATAAATATTCTTCACATATAGTTTTCGGTGTTTTCAAAAACATTATTGTTTTTTTCATATTTTCAATTTGAGTTCTCAATGATTCAATACGTTTCTTTATATTTTCCTGATTTTTATCTAATTCTTCACGAATCATACTTTTATTTATAAATTCTAATATATCTTTTTTATTTTTGTATTGTTGAATCAAATTCAAAACAAATGGTATTGAAATACGTAATTTAGAAGATAGTTTTTGTGGTTTTCCACAAAGTACATTTTTATATTCATATTGTGATGGCATATTAAATAAATTATTACAATGAATAACATGTCCTACTGTATCAATACCACGACGTCCACATCTTGATGCCGCTTGATTATATTCGTGTGGTAAAAGATATCTATCATCATTACCATCGAATTTAGTAATAGAAGTAAAAATTGCTGTTCGAATAGGACAATTGAGACCAATGGCAAAACTTTCTGTCGCAAATAATATTTTTATATATTTTTTGGAAATCATCATTTCTACAATTTCGCGTAGAATTGGAATCATTCCAGAATGATGAATACCTACCCCTTTTTCTAAAAGAGAAACCAATTGATTATATTCAGGAAGATTAATATATTCTTGATAATTTGGTAATTTTCGAATAATTTGTTCGCATTCACGACTTACGATATATGGAATTTTCGAATCATCTTCTAGTAAATTTGCGGTTATTTCTTTCGCATACAATTCAACATTTTTACGAGAAAAAACAAAGGCAATCGCAGGAAACATTTCACGTTCTTTCAAAAAACTACATAATTGATTCAATACATTTGATCTTTTTGGCATAACATTATTATCTTCCAAATATTTTTTTGTTTTTATCAAAGTATTATATCCTTCTTCTAAAAATTTACCATTGTCTGTTTTTATAGTAATCAAATTTTGAGTATTATCTCGGACATATTTTTGGATTGTTTTGTCTTTTACTTTTTTGAAAAACATTTCATTTGTAACTAAAAATCCATAATGTATCAAAGGAACAATTCGATGTGTGGTCGAAGATAACCATACTTTTTTTACAGAATTTTCATTGCGTTCACACCATTTTGCAAAAGATTCAGGAGAATCAATGGTTGCTGATAACATTATCATTTGAATATGTTCTGGAAGTGTTAAAATCGTTTTTTCCCATACTGAACCTCTATCATGATCATTTATATAATGAATTTCATCCATTACAACACATGCTAATTCATTATGAATATCCATTTGAAATTGGAGATTTTGTTGAAGTTTTCCATTATCATCAGACGGTTTGAATAAATAATTTAATAATATTTCTGCTGTCATTATCAATACATCTGCAGTTGGATTTAATTTAATATCCCCTGTTATTAATCCAAAACTAATGTGTGGATATTTCTGTGTAAATTCATAATATTTTTGATTTGATAATGCTTTGATAGGTGAAGTATAAATAACTTTCTTTCCCTTATTTTTAAAATATTGAATGGCAAATTCTGCTGGAAGACTTTTTCCACTTCCAGTATGTGCGGTTACCAACGAATGATGGCCTTCTATTATTGCTTGGATAGAATATTTCTGAAATACAGATAGTTCATATGGAAACCAACTGAAATATTCTTTATAAATAATTTCATCTTCATTTGGATATGTATTTGAACAAATCTTAACCATTTAATTTTATGATACACATTTTATCATAAAATATTTTTATGTTGTTTCGAATTAAATATTATCTAAAGTAAAAAATGATTATTTACACCGTATGATCCAGTGCCAGATAATAGTGACTATGGAGAATGTAAAATGTTTGGTGAAGTTGATTTGATTACTGGAGATGTTCAATATGATTATGCTAAGGATTGTAGAAACAATATAAGGAAATGTGGAATAAATGGTTCAAAATATAAAGAAAAAGTAAATATAATTTCAGACTTCTAATTCCATCATAAAATATTCTTTGTTTTTTTTGTATCCTTCATATTCTAATAATTTTGGATAATCTCTAATACATTTACGTGTCCATTTGAATCCGTATGTTTCATAAAATATTACAGAACTTTCTAAAGAACTCAATATTATTTTTACTTTTTTGTTAGTATTAGTATTTTCTTCACGAACCCTTTCTAGAAATCCGTCAAACAATTTGGAAGCATATCCTTGTCCACGAAAACTTTGTTTTGTACATGTAAATAGCACATAATAATGTATTTCATCACAATATTTTATTTTTCGATAAATAAGAATGGACGGACAATTCGTTATTTCAAAATCAATATCTAGACAATGAAATGCGATTATTATACGTTCGGAATCTTTCAAAATATTCAATGTATATTTGTGATGAATCGTATGAAGTGAATATTTTATAATTAAATACTCATAATGTTTTTTAAAAGATTCCAGTTCTTCAACCATTGTTTCTAATGGTGAATTATCAATAATATTATTAATTAATTTATCTGAATAAAAGTTCATTTGTGTTGAATTATTCGTTAATTATTGTAAAGGTTATATTTTTTTACAATAATTCAATTTTTACGTTCGACGTGTTTTTCTTTTTTCTATTTTATTTTTCAAACATTTTTTTGATATTTTACCACCTTGTCTAGGAATAGATTTATCAAACTCTGCTTTATCATATAAATCAGCAAACATATACAGACTTTTCAAAGTAAATGATGCCAAATTAAAAGATTCTTTTTTTAAAATACGACTACATGAACCTGTCAATATTTCATTAAATAATATTTCATCTGCTATTGAAGCAATATAATTGGAAATTATATGTGCGAACGATCGTATTTCTATCAATATAATATCATCTTTAATTTCCATAACTGATGAAAAAACATCTATTCCATTGTATTTCAACCAATCATGATTTCTTTCTAATCTTTTTATTGACAATTCTTCCGAATCTTTATCTTGACCATGAACTTTTTTTAATGGATTTTCAAAATATTCTAAATAAGAAATAAAAGAATAATGAGGATCGCCATAATTTTTATTTGTTTTATCTAATTTATTTGTAAATTTGAATGCACCTTTTCTCACAAATTTTGGATCGTAAACTAAAAAAACGATTAATATTTCTTCATTAACTATTAATTTACGAATAATATTGATTATTTTTTTTTCACTAAAACTTGGAAAATATTGTTTCATACATTTTTTTATTTCTAAATACAAAGCATAATTACTATGTCTTGAATTAATAAATAATGTATTTTTCAAATATTTAGCCCTTATTTTTGGATCTGGTAAATAACTATTATAATATTGATGTAATTTGAACAATAGTAAAAAAAGATAAGATTTTATTAATTTTAATACTTCAGGTTCTCTTTCTTCATTCATTTTTTTGTCACGAGACATTTTTTTATTATATTCAAAAAATAGTTCTTCAATACATAATTCTATCCTTTCGATAATATCTAAACATCTTCCTGCCAATGAAAAATAATCTTTAAATATTTTAAGAGTATCACGTATCAATTCTTTACTTATATCAATTACATCTGATGCTTTACATGCAAAAGTCATCTGAGGAACTAAACATACATCATCAATTGTTTGTTCTTCATCAATAAAATGAGTTTGTAAATAATACATATTTGTATCGGGATAATTGAATAATTTACGTTTTTTGGGATTTGGAATAATACTTTTTTTTGTTTTTTTATCATTTAAAGACATTTCAAGTTCTCCATCTCCTAAAAAACGTAAATTTCCAAAATGATATTTCAAATTTTTTATTACATTTATGAAAGTGTCTAAAATAATATTTTTTCCAACATTTGGTTTATAATATGTAAATATCCATTCAGTACCACTAAAAATTCCACATTCTTTTTTATTTGATGTTTCAAAATTTATTTTGTATGTTTCATTACCATTTGAATTTAATAAATGAAATGAATACAAATCATTCTTGTACTCTTTTGCTATCTCATAAATATCGTCTTCATCATAATCATCTTCGTCTTCTTCTTCGTCTTCATCTTCATCTTTTTTTGAATATTTTAATGTATCTTTTATTACCTTTTTTTCTTCTTTATCACACGATTTTGTTAAATATTTTGTTAATTTATTATCAGCAATATCATTTGTTACTAAAAATTTACTATTACTATCAACTTTTAATTTAGATTTTTTTAAACTTTCACTTGTATATATTTCATATTCTACTTTTTCATTACGACGTAATTTATAAATATCGTCTATATCTTGATCTATAGGTTCATTCGTAATATGGCTATAAAATTCACTAGTAACATCTGTATTTAATAGAATATTTGAATTAGGTAATAAAGTTAATTTTGATAAATTACTTGTTTCTAATTCATATCCTATACTTAATATTTTCGAAAAAATTTCATGTCTTAAATTACCACCTTTTTTTGACATATATATATATTTAATATTTATATTATACAATAGTTTTTTTACAAAAATTAAAATATTATTTATAGATATTATGTCAAATCATACTATTGGTTCTTCTGGAAGATTAGGAAATCAAATTATTCGTAATACTATATGTAGTCTTTTAGCTGAAAAATATAATTTAAAATTTACTTATGGATATGAAGAAAAAATTGATCGTTTAGGACTACCGTTGTTCAAAAATGGCACGAACTATTATCATAACACAATCGCTCTTAAAGATGAAGATTTTTTTCGATTTTTCTATCATGAAAATTTAGGAACAAATAATATTTATACATTACGAACGTTTTTTCAAAATCAAGAAATTGCCAATTTTTTAAGAAAATATTATGAATCAGAACCGATTAAACAAAGTATAATGGATCATAATATTTATCGTTATAGATACAATAACAATAATGATGTATATGTTCATGTTCGTCTTGGTGACGTTATAAAATATTGTCCTACTTATCAATATTATGAAATGGTTCTCGAACAATTATCTTTTAAAAGTGGGTATATTTCTAGTGATTCTTTAAATCATGAAATATGTCAAAAACTTATAAATAAATATAATTTACAACCATTGATAATGGGTGAAGTTGAAACTATTATGTTTGCTACTACATGTAAAAATATTGTTCTTACAAATGGAACTATGGGATGGTATATCGGGGTATTTGCTTGGTTCTCTAAAGTTTATTATCCAAATTTGAATTTACGTCCTAAATATCATGGTGATATTTTTAATTTTCCTGATTGGACGATGATAAATTATGAAGAATTTCCTAAAACAATTATTGACACATAAAATAATTTCCAATCATAATATAAGTGTTTTATTTTAGATGCAAAATATATTTAACAATAAATTAGAAACTGCAAATAATCCATTACTTTCTCCTTATGGTGTCCCTTGTGCTCTATTAAATGGTCAAAATGAACGTGTCGAAGAATTGAATATTCGTTTAACAAATCGTGTTTTTCCAGACATTAAACTAAGACCAAATTTTGACCCCAGACCTATTTCTACAAAATATACATTATTTCCTATTTTAGATTGTATAAAACCTACTACAGTATCCATACAACCATATTTAGACTATTATCCCGAAATTAATTTCAATCCTGGAAATAGTCGTGGTCCAATAAATGGTTATTTTAATAGAGTCGATCTTGAAAATGATTTACGTAATCAAACACGTATACTAGACAATTGTGATTCTATAAATAATAAATATATTCCTTCTTTAGAAAGTGATCTTTATATAGTAGATTTAAATATTAAAAAACCATTAGGGGGTATAGATGATCAAAAACACCCTATGTTATTTTCACCATTTGTTTTGAAAACTACTGATTCAAATATTCAACAATATGGTGTAGGAACATCTACTTTTCAAAATCATACACGTACTCAATTACGTTGTTCAAACTAAGTAAAAAATAATTTTATTCATCAGAAAAACCGCAAGATATGAGTTTTCCTGTAAAAAAATGTATTTTATCTGTAGGCTTGATAAATACTGTGCTAGGATCTTCACCATTAATTACAATTCTTCTATGGTAATCATACAAAAAAAATTCTGGATTCACTATAATATCTCCATTATTTGCTTCATTCAATAAATAATGCGATAAATTACTTTTTGGATCATTTTTATTTTTTTTAGGATCACATCTTTTACAAGTTTTTTCATTATCTAATAATTCATCACTTTCATCTACAAACATTTTTTTATTATAATAAAAAATATGTCCATTACGAATTAAACGAATACCAAAATCTGTATCTTCACCGCCCATACCTGAACATTTTTCATTCATTCCATTTATATCTAAGTAAACATTTAATGGTAAACAAAAAGATGAACCAAAAAAATGTGATGAATAAGCTTTTGAAAAATCTTCATTATAAACACTTAATCTACAATCTATTCCATTTTCAAATACTGTTTTAGATATTATTTCTCCTTCTTTATAAATAATATTACATGATTTATTATATGCACCTACTTGTATTATATTTTGTTTTTGTGCATCAAGCACAGTCTCCATCCAATTTGGTCCTGGACAACCTAGATCATCAATAAATGCAACATAATTATATTTTACATAACATATACCAGTATTACGTGAATTACATGCTGTAAAATAATCATCTGTTGTTAAACGATATTTTCCTTGCCAAGGCGTTGGTTTAGGTGGGACATGTAAAAAGTCTATTTGATTTTGAATAATTTCAGAAAAATAAGAACGACGTTCTTCTAAATCAATATTTTGTGAATCTAATAAACCGTCAACAATAATTATTTGTATTTCTGATTTTGATAAGTGTTTAGGATAAAACTTCATCAAAGATTCAAAGAAATACTCAAACTTACAATTTAAACGACAAGTAATATAAATAATAGATAACATCAAATGTATATAATAATAATATATATTATATACATTTATAAGATATATGGAAATTTTAAATAATATTTTGAAAAATGATTGGGATTCAATTGAAGGATGGTGTACTCGTGAAAAATCATTGAAAATGATTGAATATATAAAACCTAATACACAATGTTGTGTAGAATTAGGTGTATTTGGAGGTAAAAGTTTATTACCTATTGCGTTAATATGTAAAGGTAGTGTTATTGGAATTGATCCTTGGGATTGTCAAAGCACATTAGAAGGAGAAAATGACATCGAAAATGATAAATGGTGGTCAAAAATTGACTTTGATAAAATGTATATTTATACTCAAAATTTAATAAAAAAATATGGTTGTTCAAATGTAGAATTATTACGAACTACTAGTGAAAAAGCGATTATTCGTTTTTCAGATAATAGTATAGATTTTTTGCATCAAGATTCTAATCACTCAGAAAAAATTAGCTGTCAAGAAGTTGAATTATATGCAAAAAAAGTTAAAATTGGTGGAATATGGGTTTTTGATGATACAAATTGGAACACTACATTAAAAGCACAATCATTATTGATTGATTATGGATATATTAAAATACATGACGCAACTACATGGGCTGTTTATCAACGTATACAATAATTTTTCATTATAATTATTCAAGTGTATAAATACCACTTTATTGAATTTATATAATTATTATCATAAACACATACAAAAATGTTAGTATCTAATGAACTAAATGATAATATAGTTCTCGATTCTTCTATAATCAACCCGATACAAAATTCAACCAAACAATTATTTAATTTAAATGGTTCTGAATAACGCAATAAGTTCATATCCAAATCAAATACTGCAAAAAAATGTTGATAATTTCTTTGTTGACTTTTATGTAGAATAAACCATATTTCATTATTATGATTTACCCCAGATGTGCTACCTTTCACATTTTTGAAATATTCTGTTTTCAAATATTTCTGTTCTAAAATATTTATTTTATTTTCTTCGTAATTTATTTTACAAATTGTTAATGGATACCATTGATAAACTATACATAATTCTTCTTTATAATTTAAAAAACACCAATTCTTCTCAATACGATTATTATTGTAAAAATCTGGTTGGATAAAATTTTTCGATATTGTATAATTTTTATCATCTAAAATAATATTATCCGATACAATTGAAATTGTATTCGTCTTTCTATTCAAACACGATCCTATGAAATATATTTTATTTAAATAATTAAATAATCTTATATCTTCAACACCAAAATAATTATAAGAATCTTTATAATTATAATCTTCTTTTGAAAATACTTCAAATATATTCCCACTACCTACTGAAATGTTTGAATTTGTAGAATCAACTATTTTTTCAATTTTTGATTCATTTGATTCATTCATTATACCATCAAAAAAATCTAATGGTTCAAATAAATTATTTAATTTAATATATGAATTTAACGATATTGATTTTGAATAATATGATTTACATTTACCTTCATTATCTAATGTATAATTTATCCATCGTATATTCAATATGTAATTATCATTATATTTAATAATACATGGATTACAAGTAAAAAATGGAATTTCGTAATTATTAATATCTCGTTTAATAATACGTGTGAATTCTTTTTTATATATAGGGATTAAGCATAAATAATTATACACATCATTATTTTTATATAATGTTACAAAATTATTTTCATTATAATAATTTTGTTTTTCATTTACATATTCTTTGTATTTTTGTATTATTTTTGTATTATTTAATACTATAAAATTACCACAATCACTATATTCTAATAAAAATTGTTCACCAATAAATTGTTTATTTAAAAGAATAGACCCAGTTATACATAATGATTCAAAATTATTTATATTGAAATATACTGTGTTTTTAACATTATCAACAATATCATATATTACTTTCAATAATTTATTATTAAAAGGCAAACAAACTAAGAATCCATTATATATTCCATAATTATTATTATATATATATTTGTTTTTAACATAGTATTCTTTATCTGTTAAAGTTATTAATTTAAATCCATTTATACATTCAAATTTTATGTCTAAATATATACCACCTTTCATATATAATACACAATATCGCCATAAATCTGCTTTATATTCTCGCGGTTTCAAATTATCAAATGTATATAAAACATCATTATCAAAATTACTGGATATAAATTCTCTACACATGTTCTCATCATATAAATGATGAATAAATTCTGGGTTATTATCTTTTAATAAATTAACTTTTTCTTTCATTTTTGGTGGTAAATCTAATGTATGCCAAGTTTGAAAAATATTCAATGGTATTATACTATGTATTTGATTCGACTTTGTATCATGTATTTGATTTGACTTTTTATCATGTTTGGTTCTATGTAGTAATTTAAACATATTGTAATATGATATAATTATAATATTTTTACACACTGTATACTAAAAAATATATTTTAGATATTTATTGTTATTTTCAAAACAAAAATAATTCATAAATATATAACCATATACATTATATTATTATGAAATTTCCAAAAAATAAATGGTTGATCATTCTTATTATTCTTGCTAGTATTTTATTAATAATAATGTTTTTCAAACAATTTAATAGTGATCCATACAAAGAAGGATTTGTTCAAAATGCCCCTTTTGTTTTGAAACGTAATTATGATATTTATGATTCTTATTATGCTGCTATATATGATGAATTACAAATACCAAAAGAACGTGTAGATTACGAATACAAAAAAATTTTGGAAATGACACAACCTACACCAAAAAATAGTCGATTATTAGATATTGGTAGTGGAACTGGTGATCTTGTCAATGCTTTGACTATAAATGGTTTTCAAGCTTATGGTATTGATCAATCTGCTGCTATGGTAAATGTTGCACAAAACAAATACCCCGATAATAATACAACATGTGGATCTGCTATTGATCCTATGGCTTATGAACGTTCATCATTTACACATATAACTTGCATGAATTTTACAATTTATCAATTTCAAGATAAATTAACATTAATTCGTAATTGTTATTATTGGTTAGAACCAAATGGATATTTTATTGTTCATTTAGTTAATCGTAATAGTTATAATCCTATTGTTCCTGCAGCAAATCCTATATTAGTAGGTAATCCACAAGATTTTGTTGATAAACGTCTTACTGATTCTGCTATTAACTTTATTGATTTTACTTATAAAAATAAAGTTGATTTCAAAGATTTGTCCAATAAAGATACACGTGTTATTGTTACAGAAACATTTCAAGATACTTTATCTGGTAAAGTCCGTCAAAATGAACTTACTATGTATATGGAAAATTTAAAAGATATTGTTTATTTAATTCAACAATGTGGATTTATTGTTCAAGGTAGTGTTGCTTATTTAAATGATGATGAACAATATATTTATATTTTTGAAAAATTATCTTAGTCCAACAGCAAATTTATCTTACATATTTTCCGGAACGATTAAAAGAATCTACAATAAAAATTACAAATACTCCTAAAAATATATACAATATAAACTCTTCACTAATATTTGCGGTTTTTTCGGATTGTTGTTGTTCTAACATATGAATCATATAATTAATTTTCTCCATCATTTTATCATCTCCAGATGACGAAATACCCATATTCGCATAATACGGCTGTTTTTGAAAAAGTTTGGGTGAATCATATGTTTTATTATAATTACTATATTCTAAATTTACTTTCTCATCGGCTAAATAATTGCTGGTTTGATTCATAGGACGTAGATTCTTTGGAAGAAGATCAGAAGGATCCAAGTTTTTTGATGAAGAATGTGAATTTGCATCATATATTTCTGCACGATTATTCGTAATATTTGGTGGTTGTAATGGAACAAAATTTCCTAATTTACTACCGTCATTTTCTGTATTAAATGTTGTTATTTTATTCAACATTTCATTCACTTTATTTTTGCGATCATCATTCGATACTTCAATATCAGCAATGCTTGGTGGACTACTTTGTTGTAAATTTTGAATATTTTGATAATTTTCAGATTGAGATATATATTCATCTGGATCCATTGTTGTTGTCTCATTATATGGTCGTAATTTTATTGTACTTCTTCGCATAGTTGGCACTCTTTTTCTTGTTTGATTATCATTTGTCCATGCAGATGCAGTCGCCGCTAAAGACATTTAATGAAATTTTAAATAATATAACTTATATTAGAAAATCCAGAGAAAATTATTTACTATAAGAAACTGAAAGTATCGGAGTATACAATTATTTGTAAATATACTTTGATATTATATAATAATAATAATAATGTCCAAATTTTTTGATTATTCTAAATGTTGTTGTGATTTTTCTTTGATTTTAATTATATTCTTCTTTTTATCTTATCCAAATAACATGTCAAAAATAGCACATTCACTTTTAGGCAGAATTATTGCTGTATTATTACTCATTTATTATACTAGTCATAATATTATTTATGGGTTACTATTTTGTCTCATCATTTTACTTTATTATCAATATGTTCCAACACATTTATTTGAAAAACAAGAAGGATTTTTTTGGGAAATTGGTAAAGATAATGGTCATTCACCTATATATACACCTGAAGTTGTAACTCTTTCCGAATATAAACCATTTGATGAAGAACCGTTAATACAGAGTCGTGATAAAGAAGATTTAGACTTTATTGGGAAATATTGTCCTTTGGGTGATTTAAAATACAAAGGATTTGATGTTAATCCTGAAATGATTCAACATGTCTTTCCAGAAATAAAACAATCTGAACCTTGTAACCCATGTAATCCTATGTGTAAATTTTCAATACTTCAATCTCGTTTAAAAACAGAAGATGAAATTATTTTACCCAAAAGTTCGAATAATTGGCATGATACAATTATGAAAAGAATTACGGGTTCACCTATTTCAAATATTTACACCGTTGAAGATTTGTAATAGAATTTTTGAATTATTTCGCGATTTATACCACTTATCATTTGTAATCGCGCTCTTTTAGAGCCTACCATTACAAATCTTCAAAGTGTATAATTTTTAATTTTATTTTATCGCACAATATACTATACAAATAAGATTCATATGAAAAAACAAAATAATAATTCTATTTTAAAAGATATTGGTTTACATATTAATAATGTTGTACAAAATTTAAATACAAGTAAATTATTTGCAGGATTTATGATTATTATTATTAATATTGGCTCTAAATTTGTACATATAAAAATTAGTAAAAGTATGGAAGCTTATTTGAAATATACATTTAGTAAACAAATTTTAGTTTTTGCTATAGCATGGATGGGAACACGTGACGTTTATGTTGCGTTATTTATTGTATTGATATTCACTATTTTATTTGAATTTTTATTAAATGAAGAAAGTAATTTTTGTTGTTTACCTGAAACCTTTACAAGTTATCATTTAGATTTGTTAGAAACTAATCCTAAAGAACAACAAATAACTGATGAAGATATTATCAAAGCAAAAACTCTTTTAGAAAAAGCTGCCAAACAACAAGAAAATAATCAATATAAATCAATTATTTCTAGTTATATTTCATAAAAGAATTATATAATATTACTATATACGTATTATACAATTCTTTTTTCTTTATGAGTCAATTAGATGAAATAAAAAAAGAATTTGATCAAGAAATTGAAAATAATAATCAAGGCAATGATAAACACAAAGAATCATATGAACATTTATTTTTACAAAATATTTCTAATATTCAAATAAATATTGAAACAAATATTCCTAATAGTAAAACATTTCTATTAACAAGTAGTCTTTTTATTGATTATTATGATGATCAAAATGATGATCATTCAAAAAATAATAAAAAAGAAGAATTTCCATTGTCTGAGTATCCTTTTTTTACTACAGAAATAAAATATCCTGAAATACTTTTTCATAAAATTCCTCGTGAAGATATTTTATTTTTTTTTTTTAATAAATCTTTTTTAAAAAAAAGTATTATGGAATTATTACCAATTGATGATATTATTAAAAATAGTAATAATTCTAATCATAATAAACATGATGAAAAACAAGAAAATGGTGAATTCAATATTCAAATTATGTTGAGAATGTTATTTACTATTTTTTTCCCACAAAAAGGTGATATTTCCTCTTCTTTTGGTAAATTTATTCAAAAAGAAAGTAATTTCAAACAAATATCTTTTCCAAAAAAATATTACACATATATTTCTATTGATAAACAAATATTTACAGTTACTCGTGTTGTATGGTTAAACGATATATTCAACCACCCACTTTACAAAACTCTATGTCTTGACTATTTAAATTATAGTAAATGGTGTGAGTCTGAAATAAAACGTTCTGATAAAAAAATGAAAGAACTAAAAGAATCATTTGATAAAAATATAAAAAAACAAAATCTTGAAAAAGATTTAAGATATATAAATAATTTATTAACTCCTAAATCAACTACAAGTAAGATTTCACAAAAAGATACTCTTAATCTCAATTCAATATTGCGCACTATAAAAAAAATAGATGCTTATTTGAAATTAGGTGAAACTGATAATTTTAAAACTGCAGCAAAAGAGATAGATGACGAATTAATTTATTCGAATGAAACAGAAATACCTATAGAATTTCAATTACCCGAAGATAAAGAGAATTTTTGGTATTTTGGGTTTTTAGAACAAAACAAATCTGACAATGATACAGTAAAAATTGTTATGTATAAAACAAATTATAAAGTAGACAAAAATAAATTTTTTGAAATAATCATAGAAAAACGACTTCTTAAAAATTACAATTTACGTGAACCTGAAATTGATAAAATTTTGAAAAAATTAGAAGATGAAAAAAACCCTACTTTGTATGATTCATTGATATCAAATAATTTTATAGTAGAATATAGTACCGCAACACCTACCGGTTCTATTAAATATTATGATAAAGTAGGTAATTTTATTAATAATGGTTGGGCAGAAATTAATGGAACAACTAGAAAAAAAGGTCGTAATAAAATCTTTCCAATTGATATAAGTCTTCCTGATGAAATTGATAATTTCAAAAAATTATTCAATGAAAATAAATTTGTTTCTAGATATAAAGGATTTCCAACAGATGATTCTACAAATAAAAAAAATCCATTAGAAATATTATTATCCTCTATTGTTACATTAGATGATGTTATATCTTATACTTATATTGATAATGAATCATTAAAATTTTATAAAAAAATTATAGAAATTTCCAAAAATCTATTAACTACAATGAAATTTTCAAAAGAATATTTGAAAAATAAAACAATCAATATAAAAAAAAAAGAACGTTTCAAATCTATTGAAGAAGCTGAAAAATTAATAAAATCTATAGAAGATTTATTAGAACCAAAACGTGAATCAAACAATAAAAAATTACAAGATCTTTTCATTAATTTTTCAAAAAATATAAACAGTGAAATAACATTTAATATGTTAATGAATTTAATTTCACCTTGTTTTAATACTTTTGAATGTAAACCTATTAATAATCTTCGTAATAAAAAATGGTTGCTTCCATATATTAATACTAGTTTTCAAAGTATAAATATTACTGATTTTAAAAAACCTAGTTATGAAATTTTTTTACATATAGATTTAGTAAAAGGAAAAGTTGATGATACAAATAGTGGTAAAATAATTTGTGAATACAAAGATATTACTCTTACAGATACTTTTATCGAGTTATTCACTAAAAAAAAAACGCAACATTGGTTTTTAAAAAATTATCCATTTTTAGATCTATCAAAACCAAAACCAACTTCTTTAAAACCAAAACCAACTTCTTTAAAACCAAAACCAACTTCTTTAAAACCAAAACCAAGTTTTTTTAAACCACGAACCCCGACATTGATACAGCAAGGTGGCAAAAAAACAATTAAAAAATTAAATAAAACTAGAAAATTAAATAAAACTAGAAAATTACGATTATATCATTAACTTATTTTGTTCACCAAAACGTTGGCTTTCCATCTTTATATTGTCCTATTTCAATACTAACATCACCATTTTCATCTACATCATAGATAATTCCATTTTTTTCATTTGTTGTATAATATATTTTTTTATTAATTGTAACTTCATATACTTCATCTTCTTCTGGTTCTGGTTCTGGTTCTGGTTCTGGTTCTGGTTCTGGTTCAGCTTCTTCTTCGGCTTCTTCTTCGGCTTCTTCTTCAGCTTCTTCGTCGGCTTCTTCTTCGGCTTCTTCTTCGGCTTCTTCTTCAGCTTCTTCTTCGGCTTCTTCTTCAGCTTCTTCTTCAGCTTCTTCTTCGGCTTCTTCTTCGGCTTCTTCTTCGGTTTCTTCTTCGGCTTCTTCTTCGGTTTCTGGTTCTGGTTGTGGTTCTTCTTCGGCTTCTGGTTCTGGTTGTGGTTCTTCTTCGGCTTCTGGTTCTGGTTGTGGTTCTTCTTCGGTTTCTGGTTCTGGTTGTGGTTCTTCTTCGGTTTCTTCTTCAATAATTTCTGGATCATCTTTAATAATTTCAAAATAAATATTTGGTTTTATTGAAGAATTAGATTTGTCTGATTCTTTTACTTCAATATTTTTATCATTACTTGTTTCGATAATTGAATCTATCTTATTATTTATATCAGGATTTGTAGTATTTATTTTAAGTGAAACGATTGTATCTTTCAGTATTGTCAACATAGCTTCCATACTACTTTGTGTTTCTTGACGCAAAGACAACATCTGTCTAAGTTCACGATTTTCTTCTTTCAACGTTTTAATTTTAGAATTTAATTTATTAATTATTGGTAATCCCATAATATATTGGTGGGTTTCTTCTGCCCTGCGTAATTGACGTAAAAATTTGGGGGTAGTTTCCATGTTGTAATAAATATTGATTTTATCTTTAATTCTATTGTAAAAAAACATAAATCAATTTTTTTACAATCTTACAAAAAGAATCAAAAATATAATTTTATCAAACAAAAAAACTTTTTATGTTATATTATTCGCTATATTATTCAAATCTATAAGTCTAATCCATTTATCTAAACTTTCGCTCTTTTTTACAACTCCATAACCACCTCTTTCAAAATTTTTTATAATTGGAAGTTCAGATACATCTTCATCTTCAAATAATGGATAGGTAGTACCACCAATATAAAGATTTTTCAATTTTTTCATATATTTCAAGTGGTTTGAAGTGAATTGGTTCTCAACTAAAACACCGTTAAATCTCAAATTTTCAATATTAAGAGAAAAACAATGCCAATTATGTAAATCTACATTGAAATCAATTATTCGATTCGAACTATTCAATGGAATTTGAAATATAATATTTGGATTACAATTTATATCAATTTCTTCTAATATTTTATTTGTGATTTCATTTGTATAAACAACAAAATGAACAGGTGGTTTTTTATTATTGGGGAATATATAGTTCGTCCAATATTCAATACCATATTTTACCATTACATATAGATATGAATAGTCTTTATGTTTTGTGTTTGATATCAAATCTTTATCCATTCTGAAGGACATATATCAGATGTATTACACGACATTGCTGGACCAAACCAGATTTTTGGACAAATCACTGTTTTATCATCATTATTATTAATATATGCTGCCCACCAACTAAATGAACTATTCGCAATAATATTTACTTGAAATAGACTCATCAAAAGAAGTTGTTTCCAGTCCGATAATGAATGATCCACACAACACATTTCCATAAAATTATATTTTTCTTTCAAACTCATCATTATTTCATCTACTTCTTTTCTGTCTTCTACTTCACAAAAATACATTACATTACTTGATTCTAAATAATTTAATGGTAACATATCCATTGCTTTATCATAATATTCGTATTGTAGGATTGGGTGATATTCTTGTTTTATTTTATAATCGCCTCTACGAAAATGAACACTTATCGTTGATACATTTTTAAAAAATGGTGTATTGGAATATTCATTTGATATTTTTAATCTTTCATCTTTTAATCCTGTAATATCCAGTACTGTGCTTTTATGATTATCTATATATTTATAACTTTGAAAATAACCACAAAATAAACAATTTTCTATTCCTGATGGAATTTTTCTATAATTAAACGAGGGTTCATTATAACGAGAAAAATGATAGAGTGTTTCATTTGTAAATATTGGATTTTCTAAAGTAGTGAATTTTTTTATTTTTTTTAAAAGTGTATTCCAATATGTTGGTCTTACAACACCTACATTCAATGCTTCTGAATATGGAAATATTGGTGTTGTTTTTTCTTGTATACAATAAGCAATTACTGTGGCAATTTGAAATAATTGATTACCTAATCCACCCATTAAGTCAATTGAAATCATATTTATTATATATAATACATTTTTGTAATAAACTATTTATTTTGTTTTACAAAGACATATTTTATTTTTGTATAAGAAACAAAAAAATACAATATTTACAATATTTACAATTATACATATTTTTCTTGTTTTTTGGGTTTTATTCGTATATTTACAAAATTATACTTCAATTATTTCTATATAATTAGGTTCAGGACCTTTTAACCTTTTTTCAAAATTTCTACGATTTGTATAATAAGGATAACCATCTACATTAAATCTAAAAATATCAATAGTTACAAATTCTTGAAATTTTCCAACAACTTTTTTGATATTTTCACCACTGTAAATATCTTTATTATATTTTGGAAATGAAACATGATAATTTTCATCAAATCTATATACTTTACCTTTTGTCAATCCATATTTTTTTTCCATTTGTTCTTCAAATGATGGTGAGTATTCATTCAATGCGTTCTTACGAAGAAGAGGCAAAGGTGATGGGAAAATATAGTCATCTCTTGATTGTTTTGATTTCAAAATGTGAGACATTGTTTTCCTTTTTTCATACTCATCATCCGATGAATCATAATATACTGGCATTTGTAATTCATCCATCCAACTGGTTGAATTACATTCCTCAGGAAGACGCAAAGAATACTGGACAGTTGACATGTTGATTGTTCTTTGATTATTATTATACATTTATATTTTTTTATAAAAAAAATATCAATTTTTTGAAAAATGTGTTGAAATTTTGGTTTCCAACACAAAATATTGTAACATTCATATAAAATTGAAATATTTCATATTTTATATTGGATTGGTATTACAACAATAACAACAACAATGCTTTCAATGAATTCAATGAACAATATGGCGTTTCTAAATTATGTAGTATTAACGAACAGATTAGCAAGAAATGATACTACAAATTTAGCTACTTATTTCAATATTCATCTTGATCCATCAGAAAAACTCTCTATTCATGTAAATAAAATTTCTAATGAATTTTGTACATTATCTGTAAATTACTCTATTCAAAAAAATCGAAACTTATCAGAATTGACAAATCTACCTGAAGACATTTGTAAATATATAAATGAATATGTGGTAGACCAAATACATATGAGATTCAAAATTATCTTTCCTGATAATTATCCATATTTTCCACCCATATGGGAATTAGAAACGTGTAATAGTAGTATTCCCCATTCTTCTCTTGATTATGGTGGTATGACATTATATGATTATTACAAATATGTAGCAGAGAGACATACTTCTTATCTTTTTGATTGGTCACCAGCAATTACACTCGAAACAAACATATTGTATTTCATTTGTAGAATCAATGTATTTCGTAGCTTCAATAACTAAAATTATGGTATTTTTCCAGAATATAAAATAATATTTGCTACATTTGCGAAAAAATGTAAAAGGGCATGAAAATAAGTAGACAACCAATACTTTTTTTTATTGTAATAATATTTACCGAGTAAAAAACATTTTATTGATATTATCATTAATAAAAAATAAATTTTGAAGTTTTCTGCTTTACATGAATAAGCATAATACATCTGATATGATATTGCGGAATTCACAACTATAATATCCGTATATCTACGCCAAGAATAATCTGGACATCTCCAATAATTTATTGATGTTAAAAAACAACTACATGGTAATATTGCTAATAAATAGTGTGAGTTATAAAATGCCACACATGATGAAAATAAACAAAACCATGAAGTTCGCCATAGTATTTTTGATTGTGATTTTTTCAAAATATTTTTTTTTACCATTAGAAATAAAAATATTATACATGATCTTTTATGCCGTTTTCAAATATTTTTTTGGTATGGTGATTTCTCTTATTTTTATCACTACAAATTTTGATCTAATATTGACTATGTATTGAAATTATAAATTTACTCACTTCCAAAAAACGCCCCTTTACCCAAGTTAAAATCGCTCAAACGCGTAATGCGTTCTTGGTTATCTTTCATAATTTCTTTGATCAAATCTTTTATAGAAATCATTCCTAGACAAGTGTTGTCGTCTTTTTCGTCTGTAATAATCAAGTGTCGAATGTCTTTCAACAACATTTTGTTCATACATGTCTGTAAAGAATCGTTCTTGTGTGCAACAATCAAATTTGGTCCGTAAGTACAAATATCTTTTACTTTGGTCTCTGTTGATTTTTTACCCATAGCAGCAACTTTTTTTATGTAATCGCGCTCTGAACATACTCCTACAACATTACCTTCATCGTTTACCACGGCCAAACAACCAACATCAAAAGCGGTGAATCTGGTAACCGCCTCGCGTGTATTACTATTCTCGTGAATCTTAAAGTCGATTTTGTTATAGCAGCTGTTTTGAAAAACACTCAATGCTGAAATATTACTTGCGGTACTGACAAATGGTCTTGAAACTGTACGAAGCATTCTCGTATATGTAAATACATTGATTATTTTTTTAAATATATTTATGAATAGTTTATTTTTATGTGAATATTATAATAGCATATATTTTATTTGAATTTTATTTTTCATTCGAATAAAATTAAGATAAATTAAATCTTTCTTTCATAATCGTTGATTTTTTTGTTGTAATTGTTTGTTCTGATTGACGCTTTACTTTATAAACATTATTATTTGTATTCGCATTCGTATTATTCGAATTTGTATTCGATGTTTTTGAAACATTACCATAAATACCTAATAAAAAATTATCATTATCTTCGTACAATTCTGGTAAAATACGACTCATTGGTTTTTCAATGACAGTAAGAAGATGTTCTGTTTTCAATAATTTACGATATTCTTGTATAGATAAATTACCATAAAAACGATCCAAAATATAATATGGGTTTGGTGCGGGTTTAATATTTTTCTTGTATTTGTATACTTTACTATAAATATGATTTAATAAATGGTATCTTTCAAATTTTGTAGAATCGTCCAAGCTTTCACGCATTAAATAAGCCACTGCACATTCGGGTCTACAAAATGATCCATACCCATGTATTTTATCATCCATTTCGTATTTTGGTATATAACATGGTTGATTATCATAATCATATGTACACCAAAAACATGCCGACTTTTTATCTTGTAATGTATTTTTATATAAATTAATTTTCAGGTGTTTTAGTTTATAATTAATATCTTTCATACTAATTTCTTCATTTTCAGTTATATTGGTTATATTGGTTATATTTTTTTCTTCTATATTTTCATTCTTTGTTGAATTCTCTAAATTTGTATTACATACCGAACATATTTGAGATATTTGACACGTATTTTGTATTATTTTTCCAGACAATTGTTTTATATTTGTTGATTCTGAATAAGCATAATTTATTTTCGATTTTTCATTTTCTACTACATTTTGAGAAATGTTTTCGTATTTACTAAAATTATCGATAATATTATCACTGTTATATGTTTGAATTTCTGGTGGAATTTCTGGATTATAAGAAAGATCGTTTGTAACCATTTTTTTTATTACATTATTATAATCTGTTAAATCACTAAGTGAACATTTCAAATGTAAAATAATATTTGGTATTTGTAAAGTTTGTAATTCATTTTCTGAACTTTTTGAAATTAATTTACCACCTTTCGGTTTTCTACCTCTTTTTTTAGAAAGTGGTATATTTTCTTGTGATTTTGAATCTATCGTTTCATTTTGCGAATATTTGGAATCATTTCTATTGATAGCATCATTCATATAATGTTTTTCTTCAATTTCTATATTAATATTCGTTGGTGTTTCTGGTATTTCTGATATTGCTGTTGTTTCTGATGTTGCTTTTAGCATATTATTTTCTAGTTTTGTTTTTTTTGAAGAAATTCGTTTTTTTGGTTCTGTTTTGTCATTTTTATAATGTTTTTCTTGTGCTTTTTCTTGTGCTTTTTCTTCTGCTTTTTCTTTTTTTTCTTTTAAATTATGTCTTGGCATATTTATGTTTATTCGTTTTCCATTCTATATAGTTTTTATTTATTCTTTATTCTCGATATACATTGTATATTATGTAAAAATATTTAACATCAAAACACATAAACATTTTTGATTATTATTATTATACTTTGAAATTATGAATAATTCAATAATATTAAAAAACACAAGTATAACGGTTAAAAAAGATAATCCTATTCCTTGGGTGGAAAAATATCGTCCTACAAAATTTGATAATATTGTTCTCGATCCTGTAAATCAAAAATTGTTTGAAAATATTCTTAATAAAAATTATTTTCCAAATCTTCTTTTTTATGGCCCCCCTGGAACTGGTAAGACCACAACTATAATCAACCTTATCAACGAATTTCAGGCAAAATATTCTACTATTAATAAAAATTTAGTTATTCATTTAAATGCATCTGATGAACGTGGTATAGATATTATACGTAATCAAATTTTCCAATTTATCAAAACAAATAATATGTTTGATATAGGTATGAAGTTCGTTATTTTGGATGAGGTTGATTATATGACAAAAAATGCACAACAAGCACTTAAATATTTATTACAAACATGTAATCAAAATGTACGTTTTTGTTTGATTTGTAATTATATAAGTAAAATCGATGATTCGCTTCAAAATGAATTTATTTGTATACGATTTAATCAACTACCAAAATCAGAAATTTTTCATTTTATAAAAACAATTTCTGAAAATGAGAACTTGAATATAAATTATGAGTCTATTGAAACGATTCAAAATTTGTTTCATTCTGATATTCGTAGTATGATTAATTTTATCCAATTAAATCAAAATACTGATCTTGTTAATTGGGATAAAAAAGTTATTAATCGTAGTGTTTTGGAAAATATTCATGAAATACTAATAGATTCTCTTATTCCTGTTGAAAATATTAAATTATTAATATATCGTATTAGTGTACAATATAACATTGATAAAAAATCTATTTTATTGAAATATTTTCATCATTTGATTCGTATTTTTATTCGAGACATTAAACCATCGAAGAATTCAAATGAACCATTTGAATTTATCGACAGTAAGATACCACCGATGTTTTGTAATGATATGTCTTTAACATACCCTCTTACAAATTGTCACTTATATGATACACCTAAAGTATCTTCAGATATATCATTTTTTTTTAAATTTCTATCTATTATTGAAGTTATGTTACATAATAATGATATTAAAACAGAAACTTTGTTGGATTTTTTTGTATACAAAATGCGAGAATTTTGGACAAATATTCAATTCGAAAAATAGTTATTCATACGCTTTGATAAAAGTAACATGAATTCATTTGGTGGTGTTCCATTCATTTTTTGTGAATTATTTTTTTTTGAACAAACACTGCTTGGTATCGGAATTGATTTATTTGAAATATCATTTATCAAAAAATTATTTTTTTCTTTTTTACTTGGTAAAATACATTCTCTTGATATATCATAACGGTTTTTTATTCCAATTTGTCTACTCATTCAATTAAAGTATAATTATTACTTATACATTTTTTTCAGCAAAAATTATTATGTTTATGATGTTATTTTCCTAAATAAATAAAAATTGAATCAATTTAAAAAATATTGTATCTTTATATAGAACAAATCAAATATTATATTATCAAAAATAATATAACTTAAAGACTTTATTCTTATTTGTATAATTATTAAAATATGAATTCTATTGATGATGAATGGAATCAATTTTTGACAAATCAATCTACTAATGGTTGTAGTATTAAATCTTCTAATTTGAAAGATTCTAATTTAAAAAACAAAAATAATTGTGGTGATCTTGGTTATCTTGGTGATTTTGATTATCACCCTGATCACAATGGTACTACCGTCAATAGTGATCATCAAGATCACTTTGATTTTGATCAAACAGAATTTTCAGAAGAATATTCCCCTTTATTAGAAGTACCTAAATGTGATGATTTATATATTTCTACAAAAACAAAAGTTTTATTCTTGAATCAAAATATTGACATTCATTCTATTTTTTGGAAAATTCAAGTTCTTGAATACTGGAAACAAGAAGATGGTATTATTAAAAAACAAATGAAAATTGTTTCTAAAACACCAGAAGAATATGATTTAATCAAAGAAAAATTACAAGGTAATTATTATTATACAGAAAATATTATTAAACAAATTCATAATCCAAATGCACGTCGTATCAAATTCAAAGATGAAAGAAAAATTACTATTGGTATTTCTCGTAAAGATATTATGAATACAAGAGTAAAAGTTAAAAATGCCTTTTATAATTGTTTTGCTATTATTCTACGTTTTATAATGGATGATACTTATCGTGAAATTCATGTTAAAATATTTAATACAGGTAAATTAGAAATTCCAGGAGTATTGAATAATCGTATATTAGATTTAGTAAAAGAACGAATTTTAAAATTATTACAACCTTTTCTTGAAAAAGAAATTGATTTTATTGAAAATATTGAAAATGATAACGTTTTGATCAATTCTAATTTTAATTGTGGATATTTTATTGATCGTGAAAAATTATATATGGTATTAAAAAGTGAAAAATATGGTATTGAAGCCGCTTACGATCCATGTAGTTATCCTGGTGTTAAATGTAAATTCTATTTTAATCATGATCATGGTTATGATATTTCTTTACAAAATGGTACAATTTCAATTGCGGATCGTGGAATGAAAATGAGTGAATTGATTGATAATAAAAAATATACAGAAGTTTCGTTTATGATATTTCGTACGGGTAGTTGTTTAATTGTAGGAAATTGTTCTGAAGAAATATTGGTATTTATTTATCAATTTATTAAAAAAATGTTTCAAGCCGAATATCGAATTATTTCAGTAGTAAACGAACAACCAGTTTTGAAAAATAAAACAATCAAATTACGTAAAAAAACAATTATTGTTACTAATAATTATTATGAAAACCAAATTATGAAAAATAATGAAAATAGTCATTTGTAATCATGGTGTGTAATCATGGTGTGTAATCATGGTCTATAAAATTGAAATAAATATTTAACATGTATTTTTTGATAAATATTTATACTATAATGGACTCAATTGATTTCTTTTGGTTTGTAATTATGAACATTATGATTATTATCACAGGACTAATATTATTTTACATATTGGGAATTATTTGATTACGCAGAAATGCGTTTGGTAGGAATTTGCTTATCTACAATATAAATTGAATTTTCAGTTATGATAATATACTCTTTTCCTGCCCCATAAATTTTGGTAATTGGACTAGTGTATTCTTCTTCACTTTTTACTAGTAATTTTTCTGGTGTTTCCCCTTCTTTTACACCAATTAATGCACTTTTTTCGATAGAATTTGTCCAATAATCTAATAAAATTGGTTTATCATACAATATTGATAATTTGGCAGCATGTATAAGAGTAGATGATTCTGGTATACGACCCCCATCACTTGATGTATTTTCCTTTGTAGGTTTCTCGACTAATTTACTCATTTTATTTATAATTTATAAATAATAAACTATGTAAATACTTTATATTGATAATTTATTATATTATATTTCAAAATATGAAAAAACGTCTAAAAAATGTTTTATTAGAAAAACTAATTTGTAAAAATGATGTAAATCTTGTAAATAATGAAATAAATTGCGATTTTTTTATACAAAAAATTTTATCTACTTTCACTTTACTTATTCAAGAATATCTACAAATGATTAATCATTCTATTTTCATGTCTACATTAGATAATCGTGATTTTTTTTCTGCTATTGGTATGCGTATGTTATTTCATATTTTTCAAATGAATCTTATTTATTCTAAAAACATTCAAAATATTCAAAATATTCAAAACATTTTTTATAATTGTCAAAAATCGTTTTTTTATTATTTTGAATATCTTGAACAAATGAAAAAAACAAATGCTTTACATTGTTTAAATTATTTAGATGCTTTACACTTTGTATACAATAAAACAATTATAAAAAATAATTATACTAATCAAAAGTATGATATAAATAATATTGATCTCTCATTAAATATTTTTATATCCCAATTTTCTAAAATTTCTAAATTTATATTTTTACTTATGTGGTGGGAAAATAAAAATATACATCATTCTTCATTTGATAAATCTTTTTTGGACGATTTTTTGTCATATGATAATACAAATATAAAACCATTATTTAGTTTTATTGAAAAAGTTGAATTTGATATAGAATTATATCAAATTAAAGCGTCGAATAATTGTAATGACAGTGTTACAGGACGTCCTATTAAAAATCTTCAACAATATAATATTATTAATGAAGTGGATCATCTTCATGGTAATAATAATGTTAATATTCATTGCGATTATTTTACTTTTTTGAAATCTTTGACAATTTTGAAAACGCACGTTATTATAGAATCTCTTTAAGTTTTTCAATTTGATCATCACCTAGAACATCAGGAAATATTACTTCAAACTCAATAATTAAATTACCATGTTGATCATTTTTATTCATACCTAAATTTGGAACTACTTTTTTGTATTGGGGTTTTATTACTGTAATATTCGTATGGTTATTGAATGTTAGAGTTTTATTATTTACATGTTTCATATCAAATTTGAATCCACATAATGCTTCTTTTAATGTAATTTTTCTATGATGAATTAAATCTATACCTGCTCTTTGAAAATCTGGGTGTGATTTTATTTCTACACATATTTTTATATCTCCTTTCATAGAATTTTCAATACTATTTCCTAATTCTCTCAAAATAATCACTTCATTTTCATCTATTCCTTGAGGAATTGTAATATTTAATGTTTCATGCTCTGATATTTTTTTATTATTTATTATATTCCATTTATCAAATTCTATTTTGAAATTACCCCCAAAATATGCTTCTTCTAATGTTAATTGAATATTTTTAATAATTGGTGGTGGTTTATGTATATGTTGAAAAAATGGGTGATTTCCACCTCCCATACCTGGGTGAAAAAAATGGAATTCTGTACCCCCCATTCCTGGCATTCCACCACCTCCTTGAAAAAATTGTTTCAAAATATCATTGATGTCATGAAATTCGTGTCCACCACCACCAAACATCGCTTGACCACTTTCTTCCATATCATATCGTTCTCGTTTTTCATTGTCACTTAAAATTTCATGAGCTTCGTTAATTTCTACAAAACGTGTTTTTGCGTCTTCTGAAGAATTTCTATCTGGATGAAATTCAAGTGATAATTTACGATAAGCCTTTTTAATATCCATTTCATTCGCATCTTTATCTAAACCTAAAATACTATAATAATTTTTACTCATAATATATTTTCTATGTGTACATGTTTTATTTCGTTTTCATATATATATATATATTTTTGGTCGGTATAATTTCAAATATACATAAATTACATAAATATAAAAATAAATTATCACTTGACTATACAGTTGAATCTGAATATATTGAGACGAATATGACAAAATTCATAACATTGACTAATATTATCATAAATACTTCCAAAATTATAGATATTCACATCAAACCCGAAAAATATGTTTTGTATTTGAGTAATAATTATATAGATGGATATTTTATCTTTGGTTTTGGTCACATAACATCTATAGATAACAAACTTGAAATTTGTAAAAAAAATAATTCACATGATTATAATTGTCTATCACAATGGATTGATAAAATAAAAAATATGTAGTCATAAAATACATAAAAACAAAATATCGTGTAATCCAATGAAAACTACACATACTTTTATTACCAAATATAAACCATATTTTATTAAAGATTTTCATTTTGATTCCGATTTTTCTACTGCATTGAAAACATTATTTGATATAGACGATTTGAATCTTCTTTTTGTTGGTGAACCAAATAGTGGAAAAACGACTTTTTTATATGCTATTATTCGTGAATATTATCAACTTTCTAAAACGGATCCTATTCCTGAATCTAATATTTTATTTATTAATAATATCAAAGAACAAGGAATTCAATTCTTTCGAAATGAAATGAAAACATTTTGTCGATCTCATAGCAATATTTATGGTAAAAAAAAACTTATTATTATTGACGATATTGACATGATAAATGAACAAAGTCAACAAGTTTTTAGAAATTATATTGATAAATATAATCATAATGTAAATTTTATTTCCGTTTGTACAAATATACAAAAAATTATTGAAAGTATTCAATCACGTATTAATATTATCCATATTCCGTCACTAAATGACGAGCAAATGCGAAATATTATGAATAAAATAATTGAAAAAGAAGAAATAAATATGGATAATGAATCAAAAGATTATTTAATATTAATTTCAAATCATTATATTCGTAATGTAATTAATAATTTAGAAAAAATACATATTTTAGATATTCCTATTACAATTGATATTTGTAAAAATTTATGTTCTAATATTTCTTTTTTACAATTTGAAGAATATATTCGATGTATTTTATTGAAAAATAATATTGGAATAAAACAAGCTATGTCTATTTTATATAGTATACACGATTATGGATATTCTGTTATTGATATTTTAGATTATTTTTTTAATTTTATTAAAATTACTAACCTTATTTCTGAAGATCAAAAATATCGTATTATACCTATTATTTGTAACTATACTACTATTTTTCATAATATTCATGAAGATTCTATTGAATTGGCTCTTTTTACAAAAGATTTGTTTCAAATTTTATCGTAAAGTAATTTCAATAATATTTAGGATAAATATATTTTCAAAATGAGTACAAAATATAACATAACAAGTATAATGATAAAATGGTGGTATATGTGAGAAATTCCTTCCAAGAATGAATCCAAAACCAAACAAAGAAGATATACGGTTGGTACATGGTCTATTACGCTGTAAGAGCGGTTGTGGAACATGGAACCGAGACCGTAACA
>Ga0209191_1000092_pt1 | contig 68591 bp, 65 predicted proteins | sample S_130626_EF_Meta_FD_187320 | JGI IMG/M metagenome (GOLD analysis project Ga0209191, IMG submission 187320) | Freshwater microbial communities from Lake Simoncouche, Canada to study carbon cycling - S_130626_EF_MetaG (SPAdes) (version 2) | ecosystem: Environmental > Aquatic > Freshwater > Lake ...
CTGCTCTAGCTGTTCAAATCAATCGTGCAGCTAACTTGATCGCTCAGCGTACACGTCGTGGTGCTGGTAACTACGCTGTTGTATCTCCAACAGTATTGACATTGCTACAAAGCGCAACAACTTCTGCTTTTGCTCGCACTACAGAAGGCACTTTTGAAGCTCCTACAAACACCAAGTTTGTTGGTACATTGAACAGCGCAATGAAAGTTTATGTTAACGGTTACGCAACTACTGATGATGTTCTTATCGGTTACAAAGGTTCTAGCGAATCTGATGCTCCAGCATTCTATTGCCCATACATTCCATTGATGAGCAGTGGTGTTGTTCTTGACCCAGCAACTTTCGAACCAGTCGTATCATTCATGACACGTTATGGTTATGTTGAGTTGACAAATACAGCTTCTTCTCTAGGTAACGCAGCTGACTACCTAGCAAAAGTTGCAGTAACTTCCGCTAACCTACGCTTCGCTTAATCCGCGAATTGTATTTTTGCAAACCCAAAAAGGCTCTTCGGAGCCTTTTTGTTTGACTTAAATATCAAGTGAAAATAGAATCAGACAAAGACTTTGAACAACTTCGCGCTCAGTTTACCGGATGGCGTCGACGCTTTCCTATGTTCACACATGATGTGAAACTGATTGAAAAAATGATCAACGAACACATACAAGAACATAGTAAAATTATGGTCTTGCATAGACAAACTCATAGCAGAAGTTATTTAGAAAAAGCGCAACTTGAGATAGATGCCATCAATAAAATAATAGATACTGTGGAAAAAATGGAACTGATGGCTATGCTGAGCCGCGGATAAATAAAGTATCTAAGTATATTATGCAGAATCCCTCTGCGTAGACCTAGAACGTCAACAAAGGAGAAACAAATGGGACGTCCAATTAACAAAGATGTAAACGGTATTCAAGTTTTCGGCACATACGCATCAACTAATGTAGGCATTAGAGTTATTGCTAACATTGGCGGTACAATTAGAGATGATGTATACATCCTTAAACAAAAAGGTGCAAGATCATACAGAGTATTTGATGTATCAGACAGTGCCACAGCACAATGTAGATTAGTCAACAAAGAAGGCGCAAACTTATTAACAGGCGAAATGGTAATGACAGGTCGTGTGACTGCTGATGTTAATCAAGCAACCAACGGTCGTAACATTATGAAGTTAAACAAGCGTATAGCTACAGATTTTAACGGTGCTCGATACAAGTGGCAAATGGCTGATGATTCTGGATCTGACGATATTTTATTAGTAGCACTATAATCTAGGATTACGCAATGGGACAGTATTTCCGAGTTAATGGTGATTATAATATTAAATCTAAAGACGGTGGTACCATCGTCTTGGATCCTGGAACTTCTGGATTAGTATATATTCCAGGCAACCTAACCGTTGCAGGTTCTACAACTTCAATTTCTACAACTAACACTGACATTGAAGACAATATTATCACCTTAAATAAAGGAGAGGCTAGTTCTGGAGTATCTCTAAGATATTCGGGTCTGGAAATTGATCGGGGTAGTTCTTCAAGAGCTGCCTTGATCTTTGATGAAGTGAATCCAACAGGCATAGGCAGTTCTGTAGGAACATGGGTTATTGCATCTGCAACAGTTCCAGGAACTACCTACGCTTTTGGTGATAGTAATTTAAAATTAAAAAGAATTTTGACCGATGCAGGTGAAGACAGTGGTGACCTTACTTTAATTGGTACTGGTACTGGTGTAGTTAAAGTTGCAGGCACAGCAAATTATCGTCTACAGGTAACCGACAACGACGATATTCCAAATAAAGATTATGTGGATTATTCTATTTTGAACAATCCCACTTTCCAGATTAGAGCCCCACAGGCTCAAGATACTCGTGTGATCATTGCAGATACACAAGTAACACCAAATAATGCATCAACTGGCGGAAGTCCGGCTTATTACTATGCACAGACAGGTTACCCAACAACTGAAAGTACTGTTGGATTCTTTATTGACGGAGTATTGGCAGCAAATATCTATGCGGATAGAGTACAGCTACAACGATTAGAGTTTGATCAAACTGAAATTTTAACAGTTGGATCTGGAAACGACAATATAAAGTTTACAACCTACGGAACTGGCAAGGTTGAAATTAATGCATCCTTGCAGTTAAACAATGACGTTGGAAGTCCTGGAATTGTTTCGGGTAGTCATGTCATATATTCTAGAGCAGAAAGTGTTGGTAAGTCGGGAATTTATTTTGTAAATACTGAAAACAACAGAGACGAACTAGTTAGTAAAAACAGAGCATTGCTGTTCAGCATGTTATTTTAAGAGAACACAAATATGATCACAGGAAGAATAGTCACAGGAACAACAGCAACATCCCCTACTCTAATTTATACCAGTGTCGGAGATAACGCTATTACCACAATAGCATTGTGCAATACCGGCGCTCCAAACTTAGCCGACGAAACTGTTAATTCAATAGATGTTAATGTATATCTAGTAGCACCAAACGGCACCTACGCAGATAATCGTACAGTTGGCAATGGCAGTTTGATTGTGAGTAAATTAACAGTGCCGGCTGGAGAAACTGTATTTCTTAGCGAAGAAAGAATTGTACTATCAAACACTGATTATGTTTCAGTAGGTTACAGTCCCAGCACTGGTGCTGCTACAGTAGGTAGTTTGTTAACAGTGACAGTGAGCACATTGACAGTATGAAATTCCTAAAACAGAAAAATATCAGCAGATTCAGTATCAGTGACAACACACTGTTTGCCAATCACTATGGCCGAGCTGTTATGGATCTAACGGGCGGATTAAGAATTCCTAAAGGAACTACATCAGAGCGTCCCCAACTTAGTAATGTTCGAACACCTAATGGCCCTAACGGATATATTAGATATAACACAACTACTAATGCCGTAGAAGCATATATTAATGGAGTTTGGGAAGTAGTTAGAGCTAGCGGTGCAACCGCTATTCAAGTCAGCAGATTTGCTGCCAACGGTACAGAAACAACATTTGGGCCGTTGAATACTGCCTATGTAACAAACTACACAGCCAGTGATTATAATGTAATGATATTAATTGATAATGTCATACAGATTGGCGCAAAGGTAAACTACACTGTGGTTAAAAGACAAGCAGGCAGTTTTGTTAGTGTAAATTATAGTCCGTTCAGCGCATCGGGTCCTGGCACTTATACCAACGACGAATATTATATCCAGTTTCCGACAGCTGTACCTGCGTTAGGCGGAACTGGTGATCCTATCTATGTAACTGTGTTTTACGGTTACGGAAACTAATTATGTCACAGTTGGGTCGTATCAGTGGTCCACTACTAGAAGCTAACCTAAATAGACTAGGTGTTAATCTTACCTTTAGAAACTACAGTGCTAGCGACGATTTATTATACCTCGATGTAAACAACAACAGAATTGGCGTTAATAAAACTCCAGCGTCTCATCGTGCAGAGATCAACGGCACAACTCATACCACAAATTTAATTGCAACAACGTCCGGTGATATTGCAACTATTACCTTGAATGGAAATACATTTTCTACAGATATTGTAAGCACAATTATAATTCGTCCAAATCAAACTAGTCCGTTAGTAACTATGGACAACATGATTGCTGGCAACTTAGATTTTAAAGATAACATTATTAAAAATGCTTCAGTTAACGGTAGCATTACCCTTGACCCCAATGGAACAGGTATAACTGATATTCAAAGCAGTACTACAATTAACGGCAATCTTGGGGTAACTGGTAATTTTCGCATAGACGGCAATCTCCAAAAAAACGGTAATATCATTGTAGGCGATACAATTTATGATACAGTTACCGTGGTTCCTGATTTTACTCAAAGTCTAATCCCAGGAGCACACCTAACATACGATCTAGGCAAAGAACTAGGCGACTCTACTACAGGCAGATGGCGAAAAATTTATGCACATTTTAATACTGATATTGGTAATTTACAGTTCAACGACCTTACCATTGGTAATCAACTAACTATTGAAAGCAGTGCTCCGTCAATTAGCACACCATTATCAAACGACAGTGTGATATTAAATTCTGCAACAGGCAATATTGATATCGAACGAATTAGATTCAACGATAACACTATTACAAATCTAGACCCCACAGCATTCACACTGGAATCTACTGGTATTGGCTATGTTCGATTTGTAGGAGACAACGGACTAGTGATACCATCCGGTACTGATGCTACTCGCGCTGTGTCACCAGAAGTAGGTGAAACTAGATGGAATACTCAAGTGCCGTTGAGCCAATACCTAGAATGTTTTGACGGCACAGTTTGGAACACTTCAACAGGACCCGGAGCCACAGTTACTCAGGCAGGGATGGAAGACTTGAGTAATGTTTACATCCTTATACTAGGTTAAATCTCCTTTGAGCTAAATAATAATACTGCGGTGTCCACCCGCGGTCTATTACTGTGGTAAACCAGCAAAGAGCGCAAGCTGAGAATTTGGTTAACCGTGAAACACGGGGTACAAAGGAGAGCTATGGCTATTGGACGAATTTCGGGGCCGCTCTTAAAGGCAAATTTAAACCGAGAAGGTGTAAATTTAGCATTTGAGACCGACCTACTCTATCTTGATGTTAACAACTCTCGCATAGGTGTTAAGACCGCCAGCCCTCAATACGATTTAGACATCGTTGGTACCACAAGAACTACAAACCTTGTAGTTGACACACAAGCAAATATTGCACAGTTTACCATTAGCGGTAACACAATCGCTAGTTCTAACAACACAATTAATTTTATTCCAACGGGCGGAACTGCCACAGTTTATCAAGCACGCCTGCAGGTCAACGACTTTGAAATTCAAGGTAATACAATTTCTACAATTGTATCAAACTCAAACATTGAGTTACGACCAAACGGTATAGGTATAGTAGATATCTACTCTAATACCACAGTTAACGGAAATCTAATAGTAACTGGTAATACTAATGTTACTGGAAATGTTACCATTGGTGGAAATATCACCATAGGTGATGCACTAACTGATAGTATTACTATCAATGCCAGTATCAACAGTGACCTAGTGCCTCAAACAGACAATGCATATGATCTAGGAAGCCCTAGCTTCTATTGGAGAAATGTCTACGCACAGAATTTCTTTACAGACATGTTGAGTTTAGATTCTCTAGATATAGGAAACCTACAGTTTAGAGACAACGAAATCACGACTACTACCAGTATGAACCTATCGATATTTGGCAACGGTACAGGTGGTGTCGATCTAGGTAATTTTAGATTCAAAGATAATACAATAACAAACATTGCTAACAATGCAATCAGTCAGATACTTGCAACAGGCACAGGCTATTTTAAAATTGCAGGTACCAACGGTGTTGTAATGCCTCGAGGAGGCAACGGAACACGACCAACAGCCTATGCAGTTCTCGGTATGACTAGATTCAATACTGATTCAAGGGCCTTGGAAGTTTGGGACGGATTTGGTTGGGCTAGCCCCGCAGGTAGCTCAGGAGCAGTAACTGGTAGCCAAGCTGAAGATATATCTATAGCGTTTGCGCTCACATTAGGATAACAACATGCCAACAGTTTTTAAACATGCAGTTAATACCGGAATAGGAACAGATCCAGTGGATGTGTTACAAATTCCTGCAGGTGTTAGAGCAACAGTGATAGGATGCAACATTGCAAATGTTACTGAGTACGATACAGTATCAGTGAATGTGTTTGTTGTTGACGAAAATTCAACACAGGCTCACTATGTTAAGGGATTACCTATCCCACCAAACACCAGTGTTAAAGTTATTACCAACGGTGAAAAGTTAATTTTACCAGAAACATCTGGTATTCGCATTGTTAGCGATACAGAAGACAGCATCGATACAACAATAAGTTATGTAGAGATATCGTAAGGAATATATAATGAGCAATAGCAATTATTACATCGGAAGAGATCCTGTAGAAACACTAGGCGATAGTCCTAGATATTGGTATGCTCTAAGAAGAAATGACGACGGTGAGCTTTATATTGTAAGAAGCGATCAGGTTACTGATAAAGAAGCATATACTATCAACGAAGTTGGCAACCCTACTGAAAACTTTGAAGACTTTGAACCGGGGATTGACCATTTTGAAGGTGTAGATGAGAGTCACAACAAAGTATTTGATAATATGAAATATACTCAGTATCGTTGGGACGATAGAAGTATATTCTATTATGTAGATTCAAGCGGTCAATTAGTACAAAGAATTTTCCAAGGATATGCATATCCTAACGGAATTTCATCATAAACGGAATAGAACATGGCAGATTTTAAGATCAGTAGATTTAGGTATACTTGGAAAGGTCAATGGACTACCGGTACTGCCTATGTCAGAGATGACGTAGTCAAGTATGGAGGTGGATCATATGTTTGCGTTAGAGGGCACACAGCTTCCTCTGATTTCTACACTGATGTAGACTATACTGTACCTGGATCTAATCCAGCAGTGTCAAGTCCTGCTTGGGTCACAATGACCGAAGGCTCTGCATGGAGAAGCGACTGGGTAACTGTTACGCAATACAATATAGGCGATGTTGTACAGTATGGTGGCTACACTTACCTGTGTGTTGATGGACACTTGTCGGGCGCAACATTTGCAACTAATAGCACGAAATGGGTTGACTATATTATTTCAGCAAGTTGGAAAGGAACATTTTTACCGGTAACAAGATACGGCAAAGGCGACATTGTTCGTTACGGTGCAACAGTCTATGAATGCGTAGTAGAGCACACTTCAGGAACTAGATTAGAAACTAATCAAGCTAATTGGACCATCTACTATCAGAATGTTGACACCTTTAATACATGGACAGCATTAACAAATTATAAAGTCAACGATTTAGTTAAGTATGGTGGTAGCATTTGGAAGTGCGTTACAGCGCATACTGGAGAATTAGCATTTACTCCAACTAATTGGCAAGTAGAATTATACGGCTATCAATTTGGTGGCGACTGGGCATCATTTACCCTTTATCAAATTGGTGACATTGTACGATATGGCGGCGATTTATTTTACAGCAATATCAACAACAACGATTTAAATCCAAGAGATTTTGAAGATAGTACTATTGCTTGGACAAAACTTGCCCAAGGTTACAATCCTAGAGGCGATTGGACTCATACAGAATTGTACAGGCCCGGTGACCTAGTTCGTCGAGGCGGCGACCTTTATGTAGCTCTAAGAGAATCAGACAATGACCTAAGTAGCTTAGATTATCTAAGTGACAGCGACTGGGAAAAATTAGTTCCAGGATTTAATTGGAGAGGTCGTTGGGGAACCGAAAACTCTTATGCCATTGGAGACCTAGTCATATACACTGGTGTAACCTATCGATGCGCGGCTCCACACTATTCTGACAGTATTAATTTCCCAGGTGACAACGGTTCAGTATTAGGACTTTGGGAAATATATGTTAATGGCGGAGACATACTTGGATTAACTAATCCAGGTGATCTAGTTTATTACGGCTTATCAAGAACTAACGTCGGCGACGGAAGTTCGTTTGGTCCTACTAGCATTCCAATTGGTATCGAAGATCAGTTGTTAAAGGTTGACGACACTAATCTAAAAACCTATTATGAAAAATATGGAACACTAGTTACTGGTCGATTTGTTGCACCCAACGGAACTGATCGACCAGATTATGGTGCAAGTCCTTACACTCCTTATAAAACTGTTAGATATGCTTGTGAACAGGCAGAAGCCATCGAGGGCAATGTTGACATTACGGTATACCCTGGTGTTTACGAAGAAATATTGCCTATTATTATTCCAGCAGGAACAGCAGTTAAGGGTCTAGAAGTAAGAGCAGTTACAGTAAAAGCCAATGAACCCATTGCAGCACTAGCAGGAGACAGTAACTATAGTATTGAAGTATTGGAACACTTAAAAACACTAACAGATAATATTGTTAGAGGCATTCCAGTAACAGTGATATACCCTGGCAACAATGAAATACAAGATATTAGAAACGCAGGCACGCCTGCCGATGTAACTCAGATTAATGCATTGTATGACAACATCATTGACTACATTAACTTCTACATTAATAGTACTAGTACAGATCCAGTTATGGTTGGTACCAATACTGCCAACCCTGCTACAGCCGATGCAATTGCTGCGTTAACAGCAAATAAAAATTTCTTGGCTGCTGAGGCTGTGGCCTATAACCAATCAACACACCCCGAATATAGTTTTGATCCTGACGGTTGTAAACGAGATGTGGCCAGTTATATTGACGCAATTTGCTACGATCTAAGATACACTGGAAATTATAAATCATTGCTGGCCGCTAGATACTATAGAAATGCAGTACTTGGGTCAGCCAGCGAAGACATGTTCTATATACGAGATGCCTGCGGTCTTCGAAATATGACCGTTTCCGGCCTTAGTGGAACTTTGAATCCCTTTGGAGTTTTTGATTTTTATCAACGACCAACAGGCGGCGCTTATGTAAGTCTTGATCCAGGCTGGGGCCCAGACGACAACCGCACATGGATTATTACTCGAAGCCCATACATTCAGAACGTAGCAACATTTGGATATGCAGCCTACGGCCAAGTTATTGATGGTTCATTGCACAACGGCGGAAATAAATCTATAGTTAGCAATGACTTTACACAGATTATCTCAGATGGTATTGGCGCTTATGTTTTAAACGGTGGTCGCGCAGAACTGGTTTCAGTGTTTACATATTACAGTCAAGTTGGATACCTAGCAGAAAATGGTGGTATCATCCGTGCTACCAACGGTAACAACAGCTACGGCAAATACGGAGCAATGGCGCTAGGAGTTGACGATACTGAAACGCCGATCAGTGTTACAGTTAACAACTATAATCATCAAGCCAGTGTTGAAGCTGCCTTTGCTGGATTGTTAGGCGGCGACTCTGATAAAATTATTGCTTTTGAATTTGAAAACTGCGGTCAAAACTATACCACAGCATCTTATGGAATCACCGGAGCCGGTGCAGGTGCTTCGGTTATACAAGAAGAAATTAGAGATCAAGCGGTGTTTGAAGCATTGCTGGTCAATCCTTACGATTCAACAGGCCCCGGCGGAACTGGTTTTACATTTAGAACTGCCAATGCTCAGACCGGTACTACAACAACAATTAAACTAGCAGGAACCGATAACGGAGTAGAAGCAGAATATCTAGGATTAAGAATTATTATTATCAGTGGTGCAGGTACCGGCCAGTATGGTTATATTTCTGCTTATAATCCAACTTCCAAATATGTATCTGTTAGAAAAGAAAGTGACGGCACACCGGGTTGGGACCATATAATTCCAGGATATCCTATCAATGATGTTCTATTGGCAAGTACTAGATATCAGATCGAACCAAGAGTTACATTTACAGCACCAGATTTTAATACCTATCCAATAACTCTGCCTAGCAACAGCGTGTGGTCAAAAGTTATATGGGGCGAAACTTCTTCAACTTACAACGACATTACTGGTTCTGCTGGTACCGGAGTAGTTGATGAAGAAGTCACACCGGTAGCCGCAATCTGGGATGTTGTAAAAACTGGCAGAAGTTATAGTGTTACCCTATCTTCAGCAGGTGCTGGATATGCAGTCGGACAGGCTATTACTATTGATGGTTCTGATGTTGGCGGCATAGATGATGACAACGATATTACAATATATGTAACAGCTATATCAGACGATAGTACAAATTCTATCACAGGATTTAGATACGACGGGCAAGCAGCCAGCGGAAACTTTGTAGCATTTGCGTCAGCTAGCAATGCATTTGCATATTCTGCGGACGGTATTACTTGGAGCCCGGGCTTTTTGCCAACTTCTGGCAACTGGACTGTAGCAGCCTCAGGTGGTCAACGATTTATTGCTATTGCAACCGGATCAACCAATGCCGCAGTATCAATAGACGGTATTACCTGGACTGCGGTCACCCTTCCTTTGTCAAGAAATTGGGTAGGTGCTGCTTACGGCGGTGGGACATTTGTAGCAATCAGCAATAACTTAGACAGCGCAGTATATAGCACTAACGGTGGAACATCGTGGAATGCAACAGCAATGCCATCATTTGGTGACTCGTCATTCAATACTTGGGTCGATGTTTGCTACGGACAAAATAAATTCTTTGCAATTGCTAACACGTTAAACACAGGAGCATTTAGCTCTAACGGTATAACATGGACTGGAGCACTAGTTGATGCAACAGATGACTCTAGTCAAGTAGACTGGGTAAGCTGTGCCTATGGTAATGGACGCTTTGTAGTTTTATCAAGTCAAGGAAACCTAGGTTACAGTTTTGACGGTAACACTTGGTACGCAGGTACAGCATTGCCAAAGCAAGACGGTTCTACCGTAATGAACTGGAAGAAAATTAGGTTTGCTCAAGGCGTGTTTGTAGCAGTTTGCGACACTGGAAGCGCAGTTATGGGCGGTGACCCAACTACAGGACCAACAGTTTATGCTGCCAAGACTGAAGACGGCATACTATGGGAAGGTGTAAATCTTTCATCAGCACTGTCGTGGACCGATCTTGCATTTGGAAACCCAAATGTTACACTAGGCGACTCAACAATTCTTAATAACTTAGGAACTTGGGTAGCTGTTGGATCGGAAACAGGAACAGCCGCAACAAGATTCTACACCGGAGCAAGAGCCAAAGGTCGTGCAATTATTACCAGTGGTAGATTGACAAATATTAGGTTATGGGATCCGGGTTCTGGTTATACTATCGAGCCCACAATGACGGTAACTGATCCTAATAATACCAGCGAGGCATTTACTTGGAATAGACTAGGCAGCGGAGTTTTAGGACAACCAACATTCTTAAATAGAGGTATTGGTTACAGAAGCAGTACCACAACAGTTACATTAAACGGCGACGGATTTGCAGATGTTATACCGACGGGCAAGTTTATTACATTAACTGGATTTACAGAAATTCCTGGCCCAGGAGCACAAGTCATCTTTAATGGCAAGCCTACTCGATATAGACTAGTTACTATTGCTAATCTAGGAGACTTAGGTGACGGGACACTTAGCATCCAAGCACAAATCAGTCCAACTCTTGATGTAGATGATTTGATTGAACACGGCCTACAAGTTGCTGTTAGAACACGATACAGTTCTTGTCGAATTACTGGACACGACTTTTTAGATATTGGAACTGGAAATGTTTTAAACACAAATTATCCCGAACTATATTCGCAAGCAACTTTTCAGTCTTCTCCAGAGAATGAAGTAGTCGAAGGCAACGGTGGTCGAGTATTCTACACCTCAACTGATCAAAACGGTAATTTTAGAACCGGCGAATTGTTTGCGGTTGAACAAGCAACTGGTATTGTTACTATTAGTGCAGATTTCTTCGATCTTCAAGGTCTAAGTGAACTAAAACTAGGTGGAGTTCGACTAGGCGGATCAGCAGTTGTTATTAGAGAATTTTCAACAGATCCTCTATTCAGTGAAGATAGCAATAACATTGTTCCAACACAGCGAGCAATTAAAACTTACCTTGCAAGTAGACTAAGTGTTGCAGGATCAGACTTGATTGCCAATGCATTCCAAGCTGGTGAAGTATCTGTAGGCGGACAAGAATTTACCAATGTCTTGTTAAACGATATTACTATCCCTGTTAAGGTAGATTTTTCTGGACCAAATGCAGGAGTAACAGGAATGATGTTGGCAATGGCAATGTTTTATCGATCATTTAAAGATGACGAAGGGCGATAATGAGAATGAATAAATACACTAACTTCAACAAACGCGGAGTGAATAATGGCAGAATTTAAATTAGGTAGAATTAGATTTGTATGGAAAAGTGACTGGGCGACTGGCACCACATACTACAAAGATGACGTTGTCAAGTATGGCGGTAAAGTGTTTATCTGTATTACAGGTCACGCAGCATCTGCCGACTTCTACACAGACTTAGATGCAATTCCTTCTAAGTGGAATCAACTAAGCGACGGCTTTACATGGGAAAACGACTGGGCAGTTGGCACAACTTATAAGACCAACGACATGGTCAAGTACGGTGGCCGCTTATATGTTTGCCGTATTCCTCACACATCCGCAGCAACCTTAGCATCAGGCTTGGAAGCAGATCTAAATCTAGCAGACAGCACACTTTCTAAGTGGGATAATGTTGCCGACGGTATTGATTGGAAAGGCACATGGACTGTGTCTACTCGCTACAAAGTTAATGATGTTGTTAAGTATGGTGGTATCAACTATATCTGTAACACTTACCACACTTCAGCAGCGTCTATTTCGCTGGGTCTAGAAACTGACCTAGGAAAATGGGATGTATTCAATCGCGGTATTGAATATCGCGATGCCTGGACAGCTCTAACACGCTATCGTGTTAACGATGTTGTTAAGTATGGCGGAACATTATACATCTGTACTCTATTACATACTTCTACATCGAACTTTGGTGTAGATATTAACAATTGGTCTTCTTTTGTTGAAGGCCTGCAATTTGAAAATACTTGGAGCAGTGCAACATCATACCAGCCAGGCGATATTGTACGCTACGGTGGTAACCAATATGTTGCAACCACAGTCAATCTTGCCGCAGTTCCATCTACATCTACTGCAAACTGGGATTTATTCAGCAAAGGATTTAGCTTTACAACTGACTGGAGCAATGCAACATCTTATAAAGTAGGTGAAGTTGTTAGATTAAACGGCTATACCTATCTATGCATATTAGACCACAGTGGACAAACTCCGCCTAGTGCAACCTACTGGACAAGATTAAACAGTGGTGTTCTTTGGAAAGGTGAATGGGCAAACAGTACCGCTTATTATCTAGGCGACGCAGTTAGATACATGTCCAACGTCTACATCTGCGTTCAGAACCATACCAGCAACGATGACGACAGCACAACATTTACAGATTCAACCCGCAGCCCTTCAGGAGACACCGAAGGTGTTTATTGGAATATCTTTAATGTAGGTAATGAATATGCTGTTATGACCAATCCAGGTGATATGGTCTATTATAACGGTGATCAAGGCCCTGCAAGACTGCCAATTGGTATTGAAGGACAGGTTCTAAAAGTTACTTCCAGTGGCAATCCTGACTGGGATTATCTAGGAGTTGTTGATCAAAATTATTATGTTGGCAATCACGGAGTTGATTTACCAGCTCCAATCCACGGAAGAACTTCAGACAAGCCATGGAAGACTGTTCGTTATGCCTTAGAGCAAATCGAAAAAGGTCCTCGCAACCCTGCCGCTCAGCGCCTACTAGAAATGAATCGCGTATTCATTCAACGAGAAGTAACAGAATGGATTGCAAGACAGATAATTTCTAATGCATCGCCATTTACTACTTCTTTTGTCTATGACGAATTTAAATGCGAGCGCGATGTAGGATTTGTTGTTGACAGAATCATACACGATATCGGCCACGGTGGAAATTTAAAAACTCTTGCAGCAGCATTATCATACATTAATGCCTTAGATGGCGGTATACTATTTGCCACAGCCTTTGACGAAAACGGTACCGGCACATACTCACGCCTTGCAGAACAAAAAGATGAAGATGTAGCAGCCTACAATTACATGTTAACCGTGATTGGAAATGTTCTAAATAACCAAGCACCACAGGTAAACTATCAAGTATTAAACGGCGATAATTCTACTGCTATTGTTCCTCAATTCATTGACGCTGACTTAGTTGCAGAAACAGGAGTTCTAGCAACTATTACGGATTTAGTTGGCATAGTAACAACTGCACTAACAGATGGCAATACAACTAATCTACCGGATCGTACTGTACCAGCATCCTTGTTGAATGTTAAAACAGGATCTTATTCTGAAACATTGCCAATGATTGTTCCAACTGATGTTTGTGTACTAGGCGACGAAAAACGAGCAGTAACAGTTTCCGCAGCAGGCAGCTTAATTGACATATCCGATGCATACTATACTGTTGACACTTTCAATCATGTTCAATCAATTGTTGAAGACATTGTTACAGGAACTACAATTACTCGAACTACCGGAAATAGTCTAGACCAAAGCATTAATGCTCCGTTCTCTGATGCTACACAAGCTACTGTAACTGGAAGACTAGTCAAGCTAATGAAGCAACAGGCAGATTTTAAACTAGGTACTATGCATCTTGCCAGTTTAACTGACCCAACTGGATACAATGTCAGCTATCTAGCAGGTTACGGTAATGCTAGAAAACTAATCAAAGAAAACAAAAAGTTTTTCCAAGAAGAAGTTGTTGCTTACATGGTGGCAACTTATCCTACTTTGAGTTATGGTAAAGTAAAAACTCGAAGAGATGCTGGATATATCGTAGATGCAGTAATCTATGACTTGACCTATGGCGGAAATGCATTAAGCGTTAAAGCCGGTCTTGCTTATTATGACGGTGATGACAATACACAACCACAATTACCAACTTCTATTAAAGCACCTACACTGGCAGCACTAGCATTCTTGAAAGATAGACTGCAGGCCATTGCGGTTAATACACCAGTAACTCCTCTTCAAACAACAGTAGTTCAATTTAGAGGAACAGCAGGTGCAGCTGGAACAGCAACATTTGTTGGCGCAAGACTAGACGAAATTATTACTATTATTAATACTGGACCTTCTGCTGTAGGAACCACAGTTACATTAACTGATCCAACTCCCGCAAACGGTGTTAACTCTACAACTGCACTAATCAGTGCATATAGTACATTGAGTTCAGCCAACGAAACTATAGTTACCAATGTTGTTGACTATCTAAATACAAACTTTGGCAGCTTTAGATACAATAGTGCATTTTGCCGCAGAGACAGTGGTTACTTGGTAGATGCAGCATACTACGATGCAGCGTTTGGCTCTAACTTCTGGGCAGTGCAAAACGGACTGTCTTATCTACGCAGTCAAGCAGGTGAAGTAACAGCTAACCAACTTGACCAAGAGATTGGTTCAATTAATTATATTAAAGGTCGAGTAGCTGCATCAGTGGCCAGCGATGCAACAGCAGTATCAAGAGCCAACGCTGCTTATGTTGAAATTGTTGATATCATCGAAAACGGAGTAGCCAATGCTGATGCATTAGTCTACACCAGTACAGGCACAGCTAACTTTACCAACGCTAGAGCACAATTGGTTACCAACCGTGCATTCATTATCAGTACTATGGTAACATGGCTAACTGCTAACGTTCCTGGATATGTTGCCCTATCAGCAGCTAAAAAATTACTTTGCCAGCGTGACCTAGGCTACGCAATTGATGCATTGGCCTACGATGTTAACTACGGTGGCAACATTGCTACCCGTAACTTCTGTCGCTCATTGTTCAATAACATCACAGGCGTTGGAATTGAATCAGTTAACAGCGGAACTACTTACACACAACTAGGTGTAATCACAGCGCAGATTGTTCGTGAAACTTATGCTGGTCAAGATACCAGCGGTACAGCAGCAAGTGCTACTGAGGCAACACGCATGACAACATTGTGCGGCAATATTTCCACAGTGGCCACAGCAGGTAACCTAAGTGGATTAGTTGCAGAAAGCCTTCCAAGCATTACTTGGGCATCAGCTGGTATTCAAACAGCTCTAGGTACTCTTGCAACTGACAAAACTGATATTGTTAAGGATACGCTACAATATATCTCTGACAACTACAGCGATTTTACTTACAATCATGCTAAAGCAGAAAGAGATGCAACAATTGTATTGAAAGCAGTTGGATATGACTTCATGTTCAACACAAATTATCAATCAATTAAAGCAGCGCATGCCTACCTAAGACTAACTGCTTCTGAGTTGTTTGATCAATCAACAATTATCAAACAAGTGACTCTTGCATCATTAGAATATACACGCACTCAAGCAATTGCCAATGTTGGAAGTAATGCAACAGCTATTGCTAGAATCAATACTCTAATGGACGATGTCTACGCTATTGTCTACAGTGGAAGTAGAGAAGGTGACATGTGTCAAACTGTTGAAAGAAACAAAGACTATGCTGCACTACAACTAGAACGCAACAGAGATTTTATTGTTGCTGAAGTTAGTGCATACATTGCAGACACATATACCGATACAGTTACAGCAGCCACAGCCGCAACTGATGTATTCACTTGCAGCGATACAAGTTGGATGAAGAGAAATGTTGCTGTAAGATTTACTGGAACAACATTTGGTGGCGTAACTGCTGGAACAACATACTATATACAAGATGTTGTGAGTTCTACAACATTCAAAATTGCAACTACACGAAACACTGCAACAGCATTAGATATTTCAGCTAATGCTAGCGGTTCAATGACTGTGGCATTGTATTATAATACTGAATTGTGTGCAAGAGATGTTGGAACATACATTGACGCATTGAAGTGGGATTTAAAATACACTTCAAATTACAAATCTATGTTTGTTGCACGATACTATGCAAATGCAGTAACAGGCAGTCAAGAAGAAGACATGTACTATCTACGCAACGGCACTGGTCTTCGTAATATGACATTGCGAGGTCTAGAAGGAGATCTAACACCTCCTAACGCATACGGTACAAGTCGTGTAACCTCAGGAGCATATGCAAGTTTGGATCCAGGTTGGGGCCCAGCAGACTTCCGCACATGGATTACTGCTCGTTCACCATACATTCAGAACTGTGCTACATTTGGTAATGCTGCGATTGGTCAAAAGATCGACGGCTCTTTACACAATGGTGGTAACAAGTCCTTTGTATCCAACGACTTCACACAATTGATCAGTGATGGTATTGGCGCATGGGTTACAAATAATGCTAGAGCAGAACTTGTTTCGGTATTCTCGTATTATTCACACATTGGTTACCTGTCAGAAAACGGTGGTCGTATTCGTGGTACCAACGGCAACAACAGTTATGGTGACTTTGGATCTGTAGCAGAAGGTTTTGACGCAACTGAAACAACCAAGACAGCGATTGTTGACAATAGATATCAATACAAATCAGTAGTTGGTACAGTGACCACCGACAGTGATGCAATTTATAGATACGAATTTGACCATGCTGGTAACGAATATACTGAAGCAGCTTGGTTATTGATTGGCCCAGGTAACAACGCCATAGCTTATCAAGATGAATTCCGTGACGATGCGGTATATCAAGTGCGTATGATTGACAACGTTGATGATAGTACAGCAGCGCCCGAAGCTGACGGAAATCAAGGTGGCTTTGGTTATGTAACAAATACAGGTACTGCGCAAAACGGATCTTCTACTACTATTACACTGTCAGCCACCGACAACCAACTAAGCACAGCTTATATTGGAATGGTACTGCATATCACTTCAGGTAATGGTATTGGTCAATATGCAATTATCAACACCTACGATGCTGGTACTAAAATTGCAGCAGTAATTAAAGAAACAACAGGTGCAGGTGGTTGGGATCACCAAGTACCTGGAACAACAATTGTTTCTCCTGACTCTTCAAGTTCATACTTAATTGAACCAAGAATCAGTTTTACAAGCCCTACATACTCTGCGGCAGCTACAACATTGCCAACCAGCGGTGCATGGACAGCCGTTGCATACGGAAACACTGCAACTACCTATACCAGCGTTACTGGAACCTATTCTGGAGCTGGTCTAAGTGCTAGTTTTATGGTGGTTAGAAACGGTAGCAAATATCAAGTAACAGTACAGGCCGGTGGAACTGGTTACACAAGACTTGAAACTATTACAATTCTTGGTACAAGTGTTGGAGGCCTAGCACCGACCAACAATATCACAGTTACAATAACCAGCGTAAACTCAGTAACTGGAGCAATTCAAGCAGTTGATTTTGAAGGTTACGGACTCGGCGGTAGATTTGTTGCCGTAAGAAGCGGTAGCATTATTGGAGCAACCAGTGAAGATGGAACAAGTTGGACCACAAGAACTAGTTTGATGCCAAGCGGAGCAGCATGGAAGGCCCTGGCATTTGGACAGTTTGAAGATGGATCGTCTGTAAATCGCAGTACTAGATTTGTTGCAGTAGCAGGAACTAGTGCAAATACAACTGGTGCATATTCTGAAGACGGTATAACATGGTCATCATCAACTATGGTAACCAGCGCGACCTGGGTTGATGTGGCCTACGGTGAAGGCAGATTTGTAGCAATTGCCAGCGACACTACCACTGTTAGAATCAGCTTAGACGGCGAAACCTGGGATCTAACAGGTGCATTACCTGCAACAGGATTCACTGCAATTACCTACGGTATGGGATTGTTTGTTGCTGTTAAGTCAGGCGGAACAGCAGCCGCAAGTTCAGTTGATGGTGTTACATGGATTTCTAGAACATTGCCAAGTAGCAGTGCATGGAATGCTGTATCATGGGGCAATGGTAGATTCGTAGCAATTTCCAACACCGCAGGATCTACAGTAGCAGCCTACAGCTTAAACGGAACTAGTTGGACTGCAAGTACATTGCCAGCTTCTGCAACTTGGACAAAAATTGCCTACGGTCAAGGTATGTTCTACGCAGTTAGTACAACTACACAGGCTGCAAGCAGCCCAGACGGTGTACATTGGACTTCAAGAACCACAGGCGCAGCCGCAAGCGGATTTGCTGCCATTACGCATGGTAACCCGCAGCGAATAGGATCATTTGCTGCTGTTGGTGCCGGTACTGGTACTGTAGCAGGTCAAGTATTCTGTGGCGCTACAACAAAGGCTCGTGCATATGTTTCAAGTGAGAAAATTGCAATAATTCGTATTGTTGAACCAGGATCTGGTTACGCCAGCGCACCAACAATTACAATCACAGACCCTAACAACATCTATGAAGCACCAACCACAGTAAGATTAGGTGACGGAGTATTGGCTAACCCATCGTTTGTTAACCGTGGTACTGGGTATCAAACATGTAGTGCTGAAATTGATACAGGAGACGGCTATGCTGACTTCTTCCAAGACGGTGCATATGTTGCTGTTAGAAGAATTAGTTCAAGACCAGCACCTGGTGCTAACTTGGTATTTGCAGGCAGCGATATAACCTACAAAGTTGTTAGCGTGGTCAGCTTTAGAGGCGAATACGACGGTGCATATACTGCGTTCTTCCAAGTAAGTCCAATTCTAAAAGTTTCAGACAATCTTGCAAATGGAACAGCAATCACAACTAGAATTCGATACAGTCAAGTTCGATTAACTGGACACGACTTCTTAGACATTGGGACAGGCGGAGTTGGGACAACAAATTACCCTGACCATCCTACGCAGGCCCCAGTCCAGGCAAACGAGGCAGTTGAAAGCAACGGTGGACGAGTGTTCTTTACATCAACGGACCAAGACGGTAACTTCCGAGTCGGCGACTTGTTTACTATTGAACAGTCAACTGGTATTGCTACATTGAATGCTGATGCATTTAATATTTCAGGACTGCAAGAACTTAGCTTGGGCAACTTGTCACTAGGCGGAGCAAGTGCAGCGATTACTGAATTCTCAACAGATCCGTTCTTTACAGCGGACAGCGATTCGGTAGTACCGACACAACGAGCTATTAAAGCCTACATTGCTAGCCAAATTGGCGGCGGCGGTGCGAGCTTGATTGTTAACAGCGTAACAGCTGGCGACATTTTGATAGGAACAAACCAAATTACTAACGTGACAGGTGGAACTATCAACTTTAATGCAACAGTAAACTTCACCGGCGGCCTAACTGGCTCGCCACTTGCATTAAGCTATTTCTTAAACTAAATACATTGGAGAAAACATTATGGCAACAGGAAGATTAGGAATTCAGGACTGCGCAGCAACAACAAACTATTCTGTGTACACAGTACCAGTAGGTTATTTTGCAGTGGTGTCTGTTTCGTTATGTAACAGAGGTGCAACATCCTCTAACGTTAGAATTTCAGTTAGTAGTGCGGCAACACCTGCTACTGGCGAATATCTAGAATACGATTCAGAATTGGTAGCAAACGGTGTTCTAGAAAGAACAGGCATTGTTATGGACGCTGGCAAGATTCTAGTAGTACGCTCAAGCGCAGCAAGCGTTAGCGCAGTTGTAATGGGTATCGAAACCTCAACAGCTTAATTTAAGGAATAAATCATGGGAAGAACCGTACGTAATGGTGTAGGAGGGCAGGCTGGATTTGGTAAGGTTACCATCGGCGCTAGTACCATTTCAACAACACAAGCCAACACCGACCTTACCATTGATCCTAACGGAACAGGTATTGTTAGAATTACCAACGACATGTTGCTGACAGCAGCTGGTGAACTGCGACTAGCAGACACTGACTCGTCAAACTGGGTTGGTTTCAAAAGTCCAGGGACCGTTGCAGCCAACAAAGTCTGGACACTGCCTGCTGCTGACGGTTCTGCTAACCAAGTATTAAAAACTGACGGCAGTGCAGCTCTAGGTTGGGCTGCAATTGCAGTTGCACTTGGAGATGAAACTGCTTCAGCATCCACTCATTATCCCTTGTTGCAGACTGCAACCAGCGGAACTGCCGCAACACTATACGCATCAAGTACAAAACTAGCCTTTCAGCCAAGCACTGGTACAATGACATTTCCTATTCTAACAGGAAGTACAGGCTCTGGAGCAAACCTTGTGCTGAGAAGCACAAGCAATGCTACAAAAGGACAAGTCTACATTGACGAAACCACAGTAAGCTCAAGTGTAACTACAGGTGCTTTGCGTGTTGGCGGTGGCGTTGGTATCAGTGGCACATTGTATGTGGCCAGTCTAGTTGAAACATCAAGTATTGCTATCAAAGAAAATATCAATCCTATCAGTGATGCACTAGATAAAATCATGCAGTTGACTGGTTACACCTATGATAGAACAGATATCAAAACAAAAAATGAAGCAGGATTTATTGCTGAATATGTCAATGACATTTTGCCCGGTATTGTAAACAAAGATGAAAATGGTCAAGCCAACGGTATTCAGTATTCAAAATTAACTGCCTACTTGGTTGAAGCAATCAAAACACTCAATCAAGAAGTTAAAGAATTAAAAGCAAAACTAGGATAAAAAGATGGCGATATTACAGAATACCAGTTTTAGAGGAACAACGAACACGTTGCAACTGCCTTCTGGAACCACAGCCCAACGCCCAGCAAGTCCTATAGAAGGCATGATTCGTTTCAATTCCACAATAGGAATAAACGAAGTGTTCATGAACAATGCTTGGGAAAACATGACATCTCCCATAGCCAACACAAAATGTTATCTTCCGTTGTTTGGAACAGCCGACGGAGACATCACTGACACAACCAGCGGTGTTGTAGGAACATTAAGTGGCGGCACAAGAAATTATCTGCAAAGCGGATACAATGGACTTAGACTCGAATCTGATGCTTACCTAGATATCATGACCACAGAGCTTAGAAAACTAGACGGTAACCCTTTTTGGACCATTGAATTCTGGTTGTACAAAACCGGCGGCGTTGGCAGCTCAGCAGAAACCATGGTTGAACTATGTCACTACACTCGTGGATTGCTATATAGAGCAAACGACAGTGACGGAACCAACAACTATTGGAGAGGTACATCTATTAACTTAGGTACAACTACTAGTAACGCATGGGTTCATCATGCTGTAGTTGGCTATGGAGCAAACATCAAAGTATTTAAAAACGGAACACAGGTAGCCGACACCATGAATGCCGTGGGAGTTTCAAGATTTGCTGATCCGATAACCACAGGTGGACATGATTTGTGTCGCATCGGCCGTTCAAGTCACACTAGTGGTCAGTATACCAACGGAACATTTAGAAAATTCAAGGTAAGTAACAGCGCAAGATATCTAGCAAACTTTACTTCATCTTCAGTATATCCTTTATAAGGTAAGAAATAAATGGCGATTTTACAAAGTACAACAATTGGAGGAACTGGTTATCTACAACTACCAGTTGGAACCAGTGCCGCCCGCCCAACAGAGCCAGCTTGGACTGTAGTATCGTTGACCGCAACAGGCAGCGGTAACTGGACAGTTCCAGCAGGCGTTACACAAGTCGATGTACTTGTAGTTGGTGGTGGTGGTGGTGGTGGCTGCTGGGTAGGTGGTGGTGGTGGTGGTGGTGGCGTTCTTTATCGTGAAGGCTACGCGGTTACAGCAGGCAGCACCATAGCATATACAGTAGGTGTAGGCGGAACTGGTGAATATAATCCGGGAGGCTACAGTGGGATGCCTAGAGCAACCAACGGTGGTGCATCAACCTTTGGTGCTATTACAGCACTAGGTGGCGGCCGTGGCGGCAGCTGGGACACATATCCTGCAACAACAGGAGCTAGTGGCGGTGGTAACGGATATTCAACGGTTGGCGCAGCCGGCACAGCTGGACAGGGATTTCGAGGCGGTACAGGACGAGGTGATAGCACTAACGGCTACCCAACAGGTGGTGGCGGTGGTGCAGGCGGCCCCGGCGGTAATTGGCGTGAAGCAGGAAGTGGGGAACTTACCACAGGGCCTTGGGGTCAAAATGGTAAAAGTGGAGACGGTGGTCCTGGACTAGGATTTAACATTTCCGGCACAATGACCTTTTATGGTGGTGGTGGTGGTGGTGGCATCCACGGAAGTAGCAGTGATGCCCGTCCGGGATTTGGTGGTATCGGTGGCGGTGGTGACGGCAATGGCCCGTCAACAACACTAGCAGCACATCAAACTGCACGAGCAAACAGCGGTGGCGGTGGAGGTGGCGGTGGCAACGGTGGTGGATCACCTAGTTATGGTGGCGCGGGCGGCAGTGGTGTTATTATCATTAGATACACTACAGGCGACGCAGTTAACCTAAGACAAGGCGCAATCCGCTTAAACACACAAAAAGGACTTGAGTTCTATCGCGGTGAAGGCCGCTGGTTGAACTTGTCGATGCCATTCCCATACAGAACAGTTATTACCACTGGTTATATGGCCGGTGGATATAAAGATTCAAGTCCGTGGAACAACGTTAATAGAATTTATCATTCAACAGATGTATCGGTTAACCTAGGCGACGGCGCAATTGCAAGAACCTTTAACTATCAAAGCGGCTCCTGCGGTCTAAACATTGGCTACATATGGGGCAGCGGAAACGGCCATGCGGTAGCAAGTAATTATGTACAAGGGTTTAACATGCGAACTGAAACTGCATATAATCCGCCGATTACTGCGTTGACCAACAATAGATACAACTCTGGTACAATATTCAACGAACATTATTTTTCTTTCACTTCGGGCGGCGGGGCAGCTGAAATTGAAGAATACAATTTGACCAACGAAGTCAAACAAACTTCCCCAGCAGGCGGCTTTTCCTCTACAGGTCAATGGGGTATGAGTCACGAAACCTACGGTACTTGGTATTGGGAAGAAGATTCAAGAAACTTCCACTATGCTGCAAGAACAGTTACAGCACAATTTGGCGGACAGCCTAGTGCATACCATCAACAGAAATCTGTACAAAGTAAATACTCAAATAACTATGCAGGTAACGAAGGCAGCTATAACGGTGGATACAATCTTCGTAGAACCAATATGTATACTAGAACAAGTAGCGGTACTGTGGCCAAACCTAGAACCAACAACGGAGAAGAAAACTATAGCTTAGGGCAAGACTGGCAATACCTACTAGGCGAATATAATGGCGCTCAAAACAACAATAGTTGGAAGTTCTATTATTCAACCGAATCTGGTTTTGCTGGCAGCAGCAGCATGGAGCCAAAAGGGCATGCCGGCTCAAGTTCTGGCGTTTGCTTCTGGAGATCATAATGGCAATTTTAGCAGCTAACTCATCAATAAATTCAACAGGCTTTTTACAGCTACCGTCAGATAATTCTACTAGCGGTACAGCTGGACAACTTAGATTTAATCCTAGAAGTAACATGATTGAAAGTTACGGTGGCTCAATAAACAGCAGCTGGGAGTTTGTAGGCATACCTTTCCAAGCACGAGATGTTCAGGTTGCCGGATATCTACACGGTGGTTATGCTGCCAGCGTTGTATGGAATAATACCAACAGATTAACATTCGCCACAGACACATCTGTTAACCTTGGTGATAATCAAGAAGCTGGACACAACTATCAAAGCAGCGGATTTAGTCTAACAAGAAACTATACATGGGGTGCCAGCGGTTCTCACTGTGTTGCAGCCAGCAATATCATCTGTTTTGACATGGTCACTGAAGTATCGATTACTACAGGATATACTCGCAACATGCCAGGCAGTACTATTAACACTGGTACTATTCAACAAGAACACTATTTTGCCTATATTGCACCGTCAAGCTACCTCAGCGGACAAATTTACGAATTCAACTTGACTACTCAAACACTGGGCACAACCTACGGCACAGGTAACAACACCACCAGTTGGGGTGCTTGGACTGAACACTTTGGTATTTTTTATGGTGGTACAGAAAGAATTTTCAATTTTGCCACAAGAACACCATATGATCGTTCAGCATCTACTGCAATAGCCGGAGATCCTTATCAACATAACATACAGACTAGACAGGCAACAACCATTGCAGGCCGCGAAGGTAATCCAAGCACCAATTGGCGTATTACTAACTATCAAAACAATGCCAGCTATAATGCTATAGGTGCTAAACCTGCATATAGCGGTGAAGAAAATATGGTCAGTGCAAGAGATTGGGGATATTGCCAAGGTTTTTACAACGGAAGTCACGTTAATACAACCTACAAAGTTCAATTTGCAACTTGGGGAGGATTTGTTGGGTCAAGCTCAATGGAACCAAAAGGCAAAAGTGGTAACAGTTCCGGAACTATGTCATGGCGTCCATGACCCTTTATAAATAGACACACAATAAAGGAAACACTATGACTGACCGTAGAATGCAATATAACTCTAGTCGTTTTAATAGCGAAATTAACAGCGATGTTAGTATGCTATCAGAAGAAGATCAGAGTTTGATCAAAATTGCAATGAACAAAGAATGGACCAACCCAAAATTCAAACTAAGATGGTTTGTTGGCCAGGCACAAATTACTCCATTTGCCAAGTTCCGTCAATGGCTTCTTGAAATTAAAGCAAAGGAAGAATCCATTGAAAACATGGAATATGAAATTGCCAAGCACGAAGTAGAGTGCGAGCGTTTTAGAAGAATGGCTGCAGAAGCCATTGACGACTTAGATCGTCGCCTTGCCGAGCTTGAATTATGGAATAGAGAACGCCTAAGCTATACCAGCAAGCGCAGACTGCAAGACTGGTATCTAGAACGCCAGCATCTAATTGACTTATGCACCGAATTCATGGCTTCTGAAGAAGCAAAGCTCCCAGACGGCTCTGGCAGAACTTACATGGACATCATGAATACTGCCGAAGAAGATGTCTACGAAAGCCAATATTGGACTAATAGATTAGCCAAGCAGGCTGCATGTGATATGATTTTTTATGGTAGAATCAACAGCGGTAACATGGATGCTATCTTAATGTTAAGCCCAGATCAACAGTCTGAGACTCTAGCATTAACTGTTAATTTTGCAACCAAATTACAAGCATATCAAGGACAATTACAAAGTGCGGCAGACAAACAACTAGGAGTTGGAACATTTAACACCGACGCCCTTACCACACCAAAAGAATTAATACAAGATAATTCGCTAGGATTAGCGCAAGAAAAGGAGATATTTGATGTTTATAATTTACGAAACGATAGCCAGTAATGATCCAAGGCGTGACAGCCGGATACAAGATATCGGTTCATTTTGGCATTATACGATAGCCAGAGTAGATCCAAGTGTCGCCAACGGAGTTCAAGTTGACTGGCTTAAGGGTGATGTAACCACAGAACAAATTGCCATGGCTCACAAGTTGGCAACTTCAGTAGACGGTGAAATCACTGTTGTAAATGCAAACATTAGTTCGTATGCTGATATTTCTTATCCTAGCAGTGGTGGCAATCTAGGCTATACCAAACAAACTTATTTCTTAACTGATGTTGATAAAACTTATACTAAAACTTTCTTGCAAAAAGTTTGTAAAATACATATCAAAAATCACCTAGTCTGTGACGGAACAAAAAATCCCGTTGGTACAGATGTTAAGTTAAATGAAGAAATTGATAATGCATATGATGTCAACCAAATGCATATATTGATGAGGAATTATTTTGAAATGGATTGCAGTGCCTATACTATAAATCGACCAAGGGATCCCAAGTTTGTTGTGAAATGGTAATATCACATTGCGAAGTCCAACTAAAGGTGTTATACTAAGTAGTATACACCTTTATTTACGACTATGCGAAAAATATTCAGCGTACCACTTAATCCCAAACTAAATCCAGAGCAGTACTCAGAGTTCCTTAGTTTTCTTTCACAATACAAAGATTATATTAGAGATGTGTATTTTACATCTCGCATCAAACCTTTTGTGCAAGATGCTATGGGAGATGTATTTCTACTAGAGGAGTATCACTTCAGTGCTATTGAAGCAGCATTGAATATACAAAAAACCCTAGGAATTTCAGTAAGCGCAACATTTAATAATATCGAAATCCCTGCCACACAACAAAATTTAGATTTGTTTATTAAAAATTTTAAACCATTGTATGATGCAGGGATCCGTAGTGCTACAATTCCGCACACACATTGGATGGCAACTGGCCAGATCAAAGCTGCCTTTCCTGAGTTGTATGTAAAAAATACCATACTTCGTGAAGTACACACTGCACAGGAAGTAGTTAATCTTGCTAATTACGGGTTTGATTATATTAATCTTGATAGAGACATGATGCGAGATCATGTCCTCCTTCGAACAATTAAAAAAGCAAAAGCATACATCAAAGAAACCACAGGCAGAGATATTGCAATTAGCCTATTAGGTAACGAAGGATGTGTAGGTGGTTGCAGCATGATGGTTGAGCATTTTCAATTCAATAACAATCGATCCGGGGATACGCCGCAATACTTCAACGATGCTATTAGCAGAACCAGTTGTAAAAAATGGGAAGTTGAAGACCCTGCAATATTTTTAAAAACTGCAAACTTTCCGCCATGGAGAGCAGACTGGGATCAATTTATCGACGAGCTAGGCATTGATAGTATCAAAATGCATGGCCGTGAAGCAATCACTCGTCTGTATGAAACTATGGACATTATTAAAAACTATGCAGAAGGCAAAGACATATTGTTTCAAGGATTCGAAAATTATCTAGAAGAAACAAACCTAACAGAAAAGCCAATAAACATTTGGCGTGAAAAAATTAAAACTTGTCAGTTCGAATGTTGGTCATGCCAATACTGCGATAAAATTTACGATAAAAAATCCAAGTTGGTATATTCTGAATTAGTTCAACATACAGCACAATGTATTTCAGATTCCGGAATACCAACAATGCGATTAGATATCCCCGGTCTTACCAGTCCTAGAGTACAGACGCTGTTAAATTCTCTAGCTAAGGGTGTAAACACCTATTTAGAAGTGGGCGCCGCAATGGGTGCAACCTTTTGTGCCGCTATTAAAGGCAATCCAATACATGCAATTGCTGTTGACAATTGGAAAGAACAAATTCAACCTGCAAGAAATGATTTAAATCAGCTTCCTAGGAACAATGTTCAAACATTTATTGAAAATGTTAAGAAGCATAAAGGACTAGCTGAAGTAGATATTTTAAACGGCGACTTATTTAAAGCAGATGTTTCTCAATTCTCATCCAACATTGAGATGTTTTTTTATGACGGCCCTCATGATTTTGAAAGTACAAAGCGAGCGGTTGAGCATTACTATCCAATTCTAGCCAATGAGTGTATTATTGTATTTGATGATGCAAATTGGCAATCAGTTGTTGAAGGTGCGCAGGCCGGCATTAACAGTGTAGGCGCTCGAGTTACTTTTGAAAAGATGATGTTGAACTCCCTAGAAAGCCCAAACGAATGGTGGAATGGGCTATACATTGTTGTAATTAGAAAAAATGATTAATAGAACACAAAAAATAATTATATTTGGCGGTGGTACAAGTGGTTGGCTGTCAGCAGCATACCTTACACACAATTTACAAGTGCCCTGTGAAATCACTTTAATTGAAGATACTACATTAGGCCCTATCGGAGTCGGCGAAGGAACACAACCACTGACAGCTCAGTTCTTGTTTCAATGTGGACTTAATCCGGCCCAATGGATGAAACCCAGTAATGCAGCATTTAAATTAGGTGTAGAACTCAGCGGATGGAACGACGAGCCTTATTTTGTAGACAATGACGGATTACAAAGTTCGTTCATAGCTGAAGATTTATATACCAGCGACTATTTCATTAAAAAACCCTATAGCGAATTTGCAAAGTTTCATCCCGCCTATCAACTAGCTAAGGCTAACCTAAGTCCAAAAATGTTTGATCATTTAGACACTAGCTTTGGCGCAAACAACGAAGGCTACGGTGCCGTACATTTTTCTGCATACGAAATTTTAGATGCTCTTAAAGAACTGATAGGCAATAAGGTCAAACATATTGATACTAGAATTGCCAAGGTTGAAAAAGACATACACGGCATCACTAAACTAATTGACGACAACGGACAGAGTTATTCTGCAGATCTTTATATTGACTGTAGTGGATTCAATTCTATACTATTGGAAAAAACACTAGGAGTTGCATTTACATCTTACGATAAATGGTTGCCTAATGATCGTGCTGTAGTAATGCCTACGCAATTTAAAGACCCGGAAACTGAATGCTTCCCATATACAAAAGCAACTACAATGACTGCCGGATGGAGATTTACTATCCCTATCTATACAAGAACAGGCAACGGCTATGTTTACAGCAGTAAATTTATCAGCGACGAAGACGCTGAAAAAGAACTAAGAGAAACAATTGGAGAATTTGAGGCCCCGGCAAAATTCTTAAAAATGAAGTGCGGGTATCATAAAGAAATTGCAGTTAAGAATGTGGTAGCAGTAGGACTCAGTGCAGGATTTGTAGAGCCATTAGAAGCAACAGGTATCACCTTTACTACCGCAGTGATTAAATCAGTAACCGATTTGCTGAATATGAATAGAAATATATGGAATCAACCAATCAAAGATTTAATTAATCGAGGCTTCTATGAAATGAACATGGAAATTCTAGCATTTGTTTGGGCGCACTATCATTTCTCAAAGAGGTCAGATACACCATTCTGGCAAAGCATTAGACAACAAGATATCAAAGATCTGCCTGAAGATGTACAATTCATACTAGGTCATTTCTATCCTCGTCCGGGAAGATTCCTATACTTTAGTAAAAGCTCTATGTTTAATATTGTTCAGTGGTTCAGTGTGTTACATGCCGGCGGGGCCTACGACAATCTAGAAAAAATTGACAGACCAAACGAAAACGAATATGCAGAATATTTTATTGATGTTCAAAACTATAGAGTAGAGCAAGCAAAAAAACGATTTCCGAATCATTACGCTTACTTAGATCAATGGTATAAAAATAATTCTTAAGGATTTAACATGTTAACTGAGACAACACTAGGCGAATATGTACTGTATACAAATACAATACGACAAGCTAAAGATGCTTACACTGCTAGAAAAGTACAAAAAGACAAAAAGAAATTAAAAACTTGGATGAATGCATTATTAGAAGATAGAGATCTTATAGTATTTCATAAAGAAAACGGCAACGAAAAGATGTCAGTGGTAACAAGAAAAACTAATAATATAATATTTGCCGATGCACCTCTTTCTTGGGAAACAGTTGGTCCTCAGACATATCTTGTTTTAGATTATGTATTGGGTTATGAGCTGCCAAGTACATTTGCAATAGCAATTCATGCCAACGACATTACAAAATTTATGTGCAAAGCAGAAGGTATAACAGAACTTAGCAGAACTGTACAGTGGTATTCATATGGACACTATTGAATTTTTTACAGCAGCACCGGGTCTTTCGGATCTATTTCCAATCATACCAGCCAGCCAATATAGAGCTAACTGGATGGCCGCGGCCAAGAACGACTGGGTCGCCAACAAAGATAAATTTACTAAGTCTCGACAGACACATATATTTCAATGTCCTGGAATATTTGACATGTTCAATCACGGGTACATTATTCCTTTATGGCATGATCTAATAATTCGAACAGACGGACCCACCCGCCCATTTTCGTGGAGTATACCTTCGGGAGCATTAAATTCCTATCGAGGAAAAGAAGTTGTGGGAACGCATAAACCCGGTCTTGATAAATTTATCCCTAAGCGTCCTTGGAGTCACCAACAGGTTATAAAATTAGATACTCCTTGGAATATAATAGCACCAAAGGGTGTAAAGTTCTTAATGTTGCCTATTGCATATCCCGACGAATTTACATTTGAAAATGCCGCAGGCATTTTAGACCCTGCAGTTAGTACAGAAATAAATTTACAAATTCATTGGAATGTACTACAAGGAGAAACACTTATCAAAGCAGGCACGCCAATCGGACATTTAATTCCACTATCCGAAAAAAACTACGATTTAGTTGTAAGAGAAATGTCCGATAACGATAAAATGTGGATAGAAAAACGAAACTTGTTTATGAGTGTATTTTTTAGACAGAACAGAAATCTGCTAAAAGATTTCTATCACAAGCATTTTAAAAAATGAAATTTACAAAGATTTCGTTTACTACAAGATTTACCGAGCAAGGGCAAATATACACAACATATCGAGCTCTTGAAAAGATATTTGGGCGCCCCTATTTCGGGCCCGGCGAAGAAGACAACCCACCTACGGACGGAATGTTAGCTAGAGTCACTTGTCAGTGGCGGCTGCGGTATGAAGACGGCACTGTGGCAATCGTATACGACGATCGTCAAAAAACCACAAACTATGCTCCGTATTACTGGCGAGTTGGCGGATTTAGTGGCCGATCTTTTGAACTAGTACAACAAACAATCAAAGAATACAATGAACAACAGAAACATAAATAGTGTAATACTGAGCAAATTACATTATGCCATCCAATAGAAATCCAGTTGTAAATTTAGTAAGATTTACACCGAATGATGAAGACTTCCTTAATAGAAAGCTAGGTTCGCGAGGGGAAGTTTTCTATGATCAAGATAACGATACCCTTAGAATTTATAACGGTGCTGATACTGCTGGTATTAAGTTAGCCCGAAACGACCTCATTGGGGTGTCAGCAGCATCTATGCGGGATGCTTTGATTATCAGCAGATCCGCCACAGTCTACTATACTACAACTATTGTAGGTCCACAGAGTCCTGATACAGGAAACAAATATGCATTAAATGGCGAGTACAGACCCAAGCCAAATTTTGTAACCGGCTATACCTATATATTTGATCAAAGCGATGACACCAATGTCTACTGGCCTAATGCCAACGGCACTACACAAAATAGACACCCATTGAATTTTTCATCAGATAATCTAAGCGGTGTTCGAGGTGGCGGTACCGCCTATACTTCAAATGTAGTATATAAATTAGATGGCGAAATTGTAACATACGCAACTTATAACAGTGTGGCATTTGATAATGCCGACACTCGTACGGTACAGATTACAGTAACTAACGCTACCCCAACAACACTATATTATTGGTGTTATAATCACCTTGCTATGGGAGAAGAAATTGCCGTAGCAGATCCAGGCAGTGGTGCAGGTGGTGCAACAGTTTCAGTTGGCAATACACTACCAGAAGATCCAATAAGTGGAAATTTATGGCTTAATACTGACAATGGTAGATTATATGTTTACATAGATGACGGTACATCTACACAGTGGATGCAGCCAAGTGTGCCTATGCCTAGCTTAGGCAGTATATCATTTACTGGCACAGTTATAGATTCAGTTGACTCTAGTTCGATATCATTTACACCTGCGGTGACTTTCAATTCAGATATACGCATTGAAAATGATTTAATTATTGCAGGCAATATTGTATACGGAAACGAAAAATTAGCCACAGAGTCATATGTTAGCACAGCACTTGAACAAGTGGTTGTTGAAGCACTTTCAATAAATGCTTCAACTGTTGGATTAGGCAATGTAACTAACGAATCAAAAGCTACAATGTTCACTAGTCCAACATTTACCGGAACTTCTACATTCCAACAATCTGTCGAAGTATTGAATACTAAAACAGGGGCAACAGGAACTGTTGATCACGATTATTCTACAGGAGCCATTTGGTATCATACTAGTTTAGCTGATAATTTCACAGCTAATTTTACCAATGTGCCTACCACTGCTAGTCGAGCTATCTCAATTGTTCTTGTATTAATACAAGGAGCTACCCCGTATGTTCCAAATGTATTACAGATAGACGGTACACCTGTAACTATTAATTGGCTAGCTGGATTAACACCATCCGGAAACGCCAGCAAAAAAGACATTGTTAGTTTTACATTTACTAGAATAGCATCGAGTTGGACAGTTTTTGGCAGTTTAAGCTCATTCGGAACATAATATGCCACGATTAACTAGTGTTCAGAGTAGACAACTTAGCGGGCTAGCAACCAGTAGACCGTGGCTAATAACTTCTAGTGCAAATCCGGTTGCGGAAGGAAACACCTTTACATTAACAGCCTCTAATCCTCCAGGCTACGTCAGTGTATCACCATATACCCTTTCTGGTAATGCAGCAGCTGGTGAATCTCTAGAGTATCTACCAGTTCCGGGAACTTCTACATTGAGTTATGTCCTAGGCAGCGTTGTTGATAAAATAGAATTAAAAACACTGAACGATCATCAAAATGCAACATCCAAGTCAGTGACTATGACAATTCAAGACGGAACAATAACCGTTCCTATTACCGAAGCTGGGACACAATTAGGCGTACCAACTTATTCTACAGGAACTAATATTACATCGGGTAGTCTAGGCGGCATCAATAATGCAACCATAACAACAACAGGATGGCGCAAATATCTTTCAGCTAATCAGAGTACCGGTAGACTAACATTAACATTACCTAGTACTTTATCAATTCCTTGCACGATTGAATTCTATGGAAGATTAAACGGTATTAATACAGGATCATCTGATCTAGCAACATATCTAAGCGTATCTAATTCAGCAACAGATCAGTTTGTTGGCCTGATGTATAAGCCACAGGTATTTCCGTATACGCACCAGGGTGGTATTAATGTACGACCCGACGGCGGATTCGATGTAACCGCAGCTACAGATATTTGGACTTGGCATGTAATAACCATTGATGCAAGCTGGGTTCCTCGTTATTATCATTTGCAACTATACACCGAAAACGGTACAAGAAAGTGGGGTTATAGAAATGCAACAGGTCTTGATCAAGCAATCAACGTTACCTCAAGAACCTCCTGGAATCGACTTAACTTTATTGCACCACCTGCAACCTATTCTAATACATTCTACGACGGATTAACCTATGTTGACTATCACACTGTTCGAATTAGCAATATCAATAGATACGGAACTTCTACAATGATTACCCCACCAGATCCGTATACATTAGAAACAGATGGAAATACTGTGGCGATTTATAGATTTGCATAACATAAATAATTTTAGGAACAACTATGGCAATTAATTTTCCATCATCGCCCGCTGCAAATGCAACATACTCGTCAGGAGATGCTACCTGGATCTTTGACGGAACAGTTTGGGACTTGTTAACTGCTAGCAGCCAAGTGGTAATTTCTACCCCTAATACTTTTTCAACAGTAGCGGTTGCTGGACAGAGTAATGTGGTTGCAGATACTTCAACCGATACCCTTACATTAATTGCCGGTAGCAATGTCACGCTAACTACCGATCCCTCATCCGACAGTATCACTATTAATTCTACAGCAGGTGGCGGTGGCGGCGGCACTAGCAATTCATTTGCAAATATAGCGGTTGCTGGACAAACTACGGTAGCGGCAGACAGTGATACTGATACACTTACCTTGGTAGGTAGTGGTATTACTATTACTACCAATGCAGGTACTGATACAATTACATTTACTAGTTCAGCAGCCAGTACTTTTGCAGGACTTACTGAAGTAGCTCTTGGAAGTTTTAGTATAGATCAAGTTTACATGCCTGCTATTACCATGCTCACTGTTAGCAATAGTGGAGCGGTTTCTTATTTGTTTGATCAATATTCAGGAAGCAATCCGACTATCTATGCCATAGGCGGAACTACTATAGCATTTAAATTACAATGTGCAGGCCACCCGTTTGTGATTCAAGACGGAACAGGTACAAATTACAATACTGGATTATTCCATGTAGCACTTAATGGAGCGGTTAGTACCGGATCAAATGCACAAGGACAGGTAAATGGAACACTATACTGGAAAGTTCCTGCATCTATTTCTGGAGGATACAGGTATCAATGTACACTGCATCCAATCATGGTCGGCGCTATTACAGTTAAAAACATCGTGAGCTTATAAAATGAATACTACTGGAATTTATCAATGGTCGAAGACCGAGAACGGAGTCCGCCAAGTTACTCCAGAAATCACCAAGCCGTTATATGATGTTGTGATCTTTAATACACAAACCAATCAAAGAATATTGGTCATACAGATGGTTGAATTTTTTGAAAGAGAGAATTTTATTCAAGAAATATTTGACGGTGCAGTTAGATTTTTAAATGGCGAACCTAACTGCTGCTACGAAGATAAAGTTAGTTGGATTTAACTTTTTCGTAATCTTCTAATTGCCTAGCTATACTTTGACGAATCTCAGATAGTGTATTGCGACTATCGGAAATCATATTAGGCAACTGTTTAGCCATTAGCACATCTCTATGCTGTTGATCAACAGCTCTAACTTCTCGCAATAACTGATTTAGTTTTTCGTTAAGTTCAGTTTTAACTCGATCATTGGTAACATTGTTAATCCGTGATCTCCAATCGTTAAATTCAGTTTTAAATCTTTCACTGTTTTCCAAAGTTGGCAGCATTTTCTAACTCCATTATAGTATCAATTTTTGTGCGTATCAGCTGATTATTTAATGTGACCTTAAGACCACCATGCAATTGTTTAGGAAGATAATCTAGACCGCACCACGCTAGTGTGGGCACAGCCTGCGTTAAAAATTCGTTAGAGACCAAACACACATAGGTACCGTATTCAAACCCACGGTCTTCGCTGAGATACAACTCAATGGGCAGTATTCTTCCCGAGTGATAATCTTTAAGTAGCACATCGGCATCTTCTAACAGTGATGCAGATCTAGCAAATGTGGGCACAGTCCATTTCTCATCTTGAAGAATGAGTAGGATTCTACCCGTAGTTTTTGCTAGAAATAATAAGCCGGCTCGTTGTTGCATCCAGTACTTATTAAGGATTTAGAGTCAATCTCCAAGATCCTGGCAAGTATTCACCCTCAAACGATTTCAACCATTGGACACCGTCCCACTTGTATTGTATACCTGTTCGTAGGTTGGTAATGTAGATGTTGGTAGTAACTTCTTCAGGATCAAAAACACTAACCCAACGACTTCCATTCCACTCAATAATGCTGTTGGCTTTAATGAATACATCTGAATCGTCTAGATTTTTCCAAGCAGTTGGTCCCGAACTACGCTCTGGTTTACCTGGTAAGTAAACATCAGTTTCAACGAGTAGGGTATCGGGATCGTCGCCTTCTGAGAACCAATCTGGATAGGTATATTTTTCAATGGTGTACTTTATAACACTGGCAACGCCATTGCCGTCTTCTAGTGGAGGAAACTCATTCAGTCGTATTTTGTATTTGCCTGACACTGTTCTGTAACTTGTTGATGCAAAAGTTTCAAATACACCGCCGTCTTCAACTTCTGTAAATCCCACTTCAACACCGTTGACATACACTTTGGTTTGAAAAATGTTGCTATACGACCTTGGCAAGTTAGAGGCGCTGGCCTTTTGCTTTTGATCGGGTCTAACAATTCTGTAGTAATCTATGTCAGTGTCAATAATATTGGTAGCAATGCTGGCTGCTCGAGTTGGTGCAAGAAACATGTTTAGATCATCTAACATTAGATATCTTAATCCAACAGGATAGTTTGCCTTTGTTCCGTAGGTCGACAACGGATTGAAGTTATAGGGATTAATGATAGCATCTATTGTGCCCTTGCTGGCTGAACGCACACTGGTATAAACTGTGTTGTCAGGATATCTTCCTGTGGCAATCAATGTATTGCCCGGAACGGTGTCCATGTCCATAGACACAACCAATAGTGTAGGATCTACAGGGTTGACAGTAATGGAGCCAACAAGTTCGCCACCGTTAGGCTGTTTAAATGTAATTCTGCTAACACCTTCTTTATAACCACCATATTGATCTAGCACCAATTGCCAATCTAATTTTTTGCCAATTTTTTCAGGAGGTAAATCTAGTCCAGCATCAAGCACAGCCTGTCCAACATCCACAATACTGATATTATAATCTCCAGCTACTCCGTTATCTGCCTTTAGCATAACAATGCCATAGCGTTTGTATTCAACAGCAGTTTGCAGATCTCCGTCGTTGTAAATCAAGTTGTTGATGTTAACTGCATCGCCTGTATTAGTAAACATATTGTTGATAACTGCACGAACAACACCCAGTTTCTTGACTTTAGTCGGAGGACTAATGTATATAGGCATTTCAAATTCTAAACTGGCAATGTCTATATCGGTGTCTGTACCTTGTGGTATTGACCTAGAACTAAAATTTGTACTAGTAAGATAGATAACACTAAGACTGGTCCAATCAACATAGTTGTCTGTAGTCTGCACTTCAAGACTAGGATTGAATAGGATTAATATTTGCTCAAGCAATTGCAATTTTTGATCAGTGTTAGATGTCCATACATCTGCCTTGACCTTGAGTTTAAAAGGAGTAGGCATCAATCTTTCAACAGTATAGCCTGCACCTTGTTCAGTACCATATACTCGTTGCCCTGCAACATCTTCATAGGTGCGCTCTCGTATATTCACCTTGCTGACAAATGTGCTGTCTGCTAATCTACTAGTGTCTAATTCTAACCCCGTAATATAACAGGAAATTCTAGGAACTGTAGGCATTTTGTTTTCGCTATTATCTTTAATGATACTAGCAACTTGCCTAGTTAGGTCACCATACATAACAGGCACCAGGCGTTCTTCTTTGTCCCCAGCCTGATATTTAAATCCAATAAACACCCGCATGAACTGTGTTACATACCGGCGTATCTGTCCATCATAAAAGAAATCCATTATTCGTCTGCCTCTGGTCTAAGAGCTTTTGACAAACTCTGGCGCTCTTTAACTGTCTTACCATTAATAGTAGTAGCTTTTGTATTATTGACAAAATCTGCTTTTTGTGTTTGTCTAACATCTTTACCAACAAATCTGTCACCAGTTCCTACATCGCTTTCACCCAGATTGTTCATGGTCATTCTTACATTGTCCTCAATCTTGATCCAGCGTGTGCCACTGTACCTAAACAAGCGAGTAGGCAAGTAATCTGTTCGCAAACAGAATTGGCCTTCTTGAGGTGTTGTTGGGAAAGCAATACCAGCGGTAAATCTAGCACCGTTGGCCGGAATGGCGTCAGCCAACCAAGTATCTGTATTGCCGTTTATTTCCCCATACCCGCCACGCTCAATACTTCTATAAGTTTGATCAGCAGTAACCCCAGCATATATTGGATTACCTTCAGTGTCAAATAGTGGAGCACCGTTTTCATCTGTGGCCTGCGGCTGGTTGTTTGTAATGAAAGTTGTTTCTAGGTCAGCACTGATCAGTTGAGGATTACCATCTGGACCTTTTTGTAAATGATAAAACTGTGTAGTATCAAATCCACTCTTCGGCGCATCCGCTTCTGCTTGATCCAATACCGCAGCAGTGATCTGCATTTCTTTTTCATAGGTTGACATGATATCGCGCAGTGTGGTATTACTGCCTTCTTCTGCAACACCGTCAAGTATCTGTTTAAATTCTTGACTGTCAACCAGTGGTTTACATTTTGCACGATATAAATGTGGGTACCAAGTTACTGAAAATCCTTCTGCTGCCCTATTAACTTCTTCAACAACATAGAATCGTTTGAGAGCAAATTGCAAATTGTTTAAAGCGTGTTCGTCTTTTAGGTGCGGAAGTTCAATAACATCGCCACTCATAATCTTACGACCTATTTTTTCCACAGTATCGTTAATATGGAAAGTCATAAAGATTGTGTCGTTTTGTAAAAATAAGCCAAATTGACTTAGGTTAAAATCAATGTCTGCTAGATTGTAAACACCACGCAATAGATAAATGTCGGGATCGTACTTGCGATCACGGTTTTCTAAAAACAACAGGTCTTGAATTTGTGTTTCGTTGGAAGTTCCGTAGTCTGGAGTACTTGGTGTATCACCTTGTGTGGCAGCACCGGGTCCAATATACTTGTGAACCAGCACATCAGTACCGCCAACTTGGAACATTTCCCAAATGGTTTTGTCAATAAATTTATAATCATTGCCCTTTTCTGGGCGGTATAAGCTGAGTCTTGGCATAGTAGTATATTTACCGCTGCCGATAAATAGCTGTATGAACCAAATAGATCAAGCCAAAAAAGAAGTCTACGACTACTGCAAACTCATGCTGGGCGACGGCATGATCGACATTGAACTAGACCCGCAGCACTACGAAATTGCGCTGACTCGAAGCCTAGCTGTTTTCCGTCAACGAAGCGATAATGCAGTTGAAGAAAGTTATGCGTTTATGACCTTGTTGCCTGACACTAATGAGTATATTCTTCCAAAGGAGATACAGCAGGTTCGACAGATTTTCCGTCGAAGTGTTGGTTCAAGAAGCGGCAACGGCTCTGGCGGCACCGTATTTGAACCGTTCAACATGGCCTACACAAACACCTATTTGTTATCATCAACAAACATGGGTGGCTTACTAACCTATGAATTGTTCAGTCAGTATCAAGAACTAGTTGGTAAAATGTTTGGAAGTTTTATTAACTTTACATGGCATCCAACACATCGCAAGTTGATTATTCAACAACGGCCCCGTGGTGAAGAAGAAGTAATGCTATGGGTGTATAATACTCGTCCGGATTTTGGGATCATCAACGATACCTATGCAGGGCAATGGGTCAAAGACTACAGCCTAGCCAACTGCAAAATGATGCTAGGGCAAGCTCGTGAAAAGTTTGCTCAAATTGCAGGACCCGGAGGTGGTAGCAGCCTAAACGGTGCAGCCATGAAAGCTGAAGCGCAAACAGATCTAGAACGATTGACCAAAGAATTAGAAACTCTAGTTTCGGGCGGTTCTGGCTACAGTTTCATAATTGGTTAACCAGAGTTGACCTTGTAGTTATTCTATAGTATACTTGTCTTATAGGAGACATTTATGATTATAGGAATATGCGGATTCATCGGCAGCGGCAAAGACACAGTTGCTGATTACCTTGTTAACTTCCACGAATTTAGACGAGAGTCATTTGCCAACACACTTAAAGATGCAGTGGCCGCAGTGTTCGGGTGGGACCGCACCTTGCTTGAAGGGCGTACCAAAGAAGCCCGTGAGTGGCGTGAACAAGTAGATCCGTGGTGGGCAGAACGACTAGCAATGCCTACACTAACTCCTAGGTGGGTACTACAATACTGGGGCACCGAAGTATGCCGTAGATCATTCCATGACGACATATGGATTGCTAGCCTAGAAAACAAACTCCGAATGAGCAAAGATAATGTAGTAATCAGTGACTGCCGCTTTCCTAACGAAATACAAAGCATACGAGATGCAGGTGGAAAGATCGTTTGGGTACAGCGTGGCAACTTACCTGATTGGTACCAAACAGCCCTGGATGCTAATGCAGGGCACAATTATGCAGTACAGGATTTAAAAATGCGTAAGATCCATGCCAGCGAAACGGCTTGGGTAGGAACAGACTTTGACAGTATCCTAGATAACAATTACACAATCGATAACTTGTATCAACAAGCAAAACTAATAGTCAGCAACGAGATCACCTTGCTTCCAGTTAACTCCGTCCTTGGCTAATACCTGAGCACAATTAGCGCAGACTGTTTTTAAATTAGCAGGCCGGCAGTTATCAAGATTGCCATCAACATGAAAAACCTTAAAAGGTTCTTTGTGAACACTTCTAAATCCACAGCGATCACACTGTGACTTTATTCTATACCCTGCTCTAAACCAGCGGGGTATCCCGTGATTAACTCCGTGTGCCATGCAGATCTCGCAGAGGCTACGATAGTAGATTCTGTTGTTTTTCTTGTAGTTAACCGCACGGGGTCTAGAACCGCATTTGCATAAAGGTCTCATACAGATATTTACACCTTTTTCGCCCCTTTTCAATATGCTATAAGTGCCCATTTTTCCTAGACTACGCTAAATATTATGAGAGAACTAAACTCAGGAGATAACGATATGGCACTAGTTTCCCCAGGCGTACAAGTTACGATAATTGATGAGAGCTTTTATACACCAGCTGAACCTGGTACCACTCCTCTTATTGTTGTAGCTACAGCACAGGATAAAAGCAATGGAGCAGGCACAGGCACTGCTACTGCGACAACAAAAGCAAATGCTGGAAAAGCATTTAGATTAACAAGTCAGAAAGATGTTGGCGACTTGTTTGGTGTTCCTTTCTTTGAAAAGACCCCTAGCAACACACCGATTCACGGTAGTGAGCGTAATGAATATGGACTATTAGCAGCTTACAGCTACCTAGGTGTTTCAGCAAGTGCATTTATTGTACGTGCCGATGTTAACCTAAGCGAGCTAGAAGGCACAGCAACAGAGCCAGGTGCAGAGCCAGATGATGGTGCATGGTGGGTTGATACTCGCGGCACAACATACGGTATCTTTGAGTGGAATGGTGCAGCCGGTGACACCACAGGCGGCCAATCATTCACAATGAAAGAGCCAATCGTTCTAACAGACGATGATGCAACAACAAAAATTACCAGCAATGCACCAAGAGGATCAGTTGGATCTATTGGCGATTATGCTGTGGTATTTGAAACTGGTACAGTACAAAAAGAACTAGCAAGAATTTACTTCAAAAGCCCAGGTGGCGGCTACAACCAAAGCGGTAGTCTAGTAACAGCAGGTTCATGGGTTAAGGTTGGTAGCGGTGGTTGGGCAGCTAGCTGGCCAACAGTTACTTCTAAAACTATTGGAACACCTTCATGGTCAATAAGTGACACCTTTACATTAAACGGTACATTAATTACAGTTAGCGGTGTAACACTAGCAGCTCTAGTCAGCGACATTAATACAGCAATGGGCGGCAGCTCTGGTGTTTATGCTAAAGCAGTAAACAACAAACTGTATCTATACAGCAACGGTGCAACTGAAGGCAATGCAGACTCAACAAGTTCTGGTAGCATTGTTCTAACAGCCGGCACAGGTGATGTTATTGCCGCAACTACAACATTGAGTGATGTTGGTATTAAGGCAGGTGAATATTTCCCCCCAACATTGTCTATCGCTCCGCATACAAGTGTTCCAGAATACAAGTCTGGTGATACTGAGCCAAAGCCAACTGGAAGTGTGTGGTTGAAAACCACAGAGCCAGGCGAAGGCGCCCGTTGGAGAGTCAAACGTTGGAATTCTGCTACACAAGCATGGGTAGCCTACGATGCTCCAATCTATGACACCAGCGCAAGTGCATTGTATTACCTAGACCGTAGTGGCGGTGGTACAAGTATTCCTTCTGACAGCATTTATGTGTTAGCCAATGCTGAAGAACAATTCAGCTATGCTGACGGCACTGACGAAGCTCCAGATGCTCGCGATACAACTTTTAAAGAGTTAAGTTTCCGTGTTTGGAGACGAGCAACTACAGGTGCAACCGTTGTTGAATCTGCAGTTATCACAACAGGTACACTTACAGGTGGCGCCAATACATTCACAATTAAACAGAGTATCAAAGGCAGTTTAGCACTATCAGCTGCTAGCACAGTTAGTTTTACAGCAGTAGGTACAAGTGCTGATGCTGAAACACTAGCGGCAGCTATCAATGCTATCACAATGTTTGGTGCTGACGGTAGTCAAGTTACTAACCATATCGAAGCAGCAGTTACAGCAGACGGTACAGTTACACTAAGCCACAAAGTTGGTGGTGAAATTCGTTTAACAAATGGTACACTTAACCCTGTTTCTGCATTGTTTACAGCTTATAATGTAATTACAGAAGCTGGTACAGCTAATTTCTATACTGCTCCTACAGAAGCTCCAGAAGATTACATTGTTACTAACTGGCGTCCACTGGCTGACGAAGCCACAAATGGCTTTGCAGCAAGTCCAGATGCTCCATTGAACGAGCCAACAGATGGTCAACTATGGTACAACAACAGCTTTGCTGAAGTTGATATTATGGTTCACAACGGTCGTACTTGGGTTGGTTACAAGCATTCTACAAGCCCATACTATAACGTTACAGCATCACTAAAAACAAGCCCAGGTGGTCCTATTGTAGGCGCAACTGCTCCAGCAGCAGCCAACGGTCAAAGCGACGGTACAGCACTAGTTAACGGCGATCTATGGATCAGCACAGCTGACATGGAAAACTTCCCAACAATTTACAAGTGGGATGGCTTAAACCTAGAGTGGGCATTGGTTGACAAAACTGATCAAATCACCGATCAAGGCGTGCTATTTGCCGATGCTCGTTGGGCAACCAGTGGTGCATCAAGCACACCAAGCACAATTGCTGATCTATTAGAAAATAATTTCTTAGACACAGATGCTCCAGATCCTGCACTATATCCAAAGGGTATGTTGCTATGGAACCTACGCCGAAGTGGTGGTAACGTTAAGAAATATCAAAACAGCTACATTGATCTAGCCGCAGACAACGCAAGAACTGGCGCCGCTACTCTAGCTGGTAACGCATTTGTTTCCGGTGAAAGTATGAGCGGTTACTGGTCAGATCGTTGGACTACAGAAAGTGGCAACAACGAAGACGGTTCAGGCGCATTTGGTCGTCTTGCACAACGTAAGGTTGTTGTACAGGCAATGAAGTCAGTTATTGATACCAGCATTGAAATCCGCGACGAAGAGCGCAGAAACTTCAACTTGATCGCTGCCCCTGGATATCCAGAAACGCTACAGAACTTGATCAGCTTGAACATTGATCGTGGTCAAACAGCGTTTGTTATCGGTGATACACCATTGCGTCTACCAAGCGATGCTACATCATTGTTGAACTGGGGTACTAATGCTGCTCTAGTAACAGACAACGGTGACGACGGCATTGTCAGCTATGACGAATATTGTGCAGTTTACTATCCAAATGGATTTACCACAGACTTAGGCGGCGCTAACGCAGTTGTTCCAGCTTCACACATGATGATGAAAACATTTGCACTAAGCGACCAAGTTAGCTATCCATGGTTTGCACCAGCTGGTACAAGACGCGGTGGTATTTCTAACGCAACCAGTGTTGGATACATTGATGCACTAAGTGGAGAATTCCAAACTGTTGCATTGAACGAAGGTACAAGAGATGTGCTTTATGATCTAAAAGTTAACCCAATTCCATTCTTTGTTGGAGTAGGTCTAGTTGCTTATGGTCAAAAGACTCGTGCTAGAAATGCCAGCGCATTAGATAGAATCAACGTAGCTCGTCTAGTTGTTTATCTAAGAAGCCAGCTATCAAAACTAGCTCGCCCATATGTGTTTGAACCAAACGATTCTATCACCCGTGATGAAATCAAAGGCGCAGTAGAGAGCTTGTTATTAGAATTAGTTGGTCTAAGAGCTCTATATGACTTTGCAGTAGTTTGTGATGAGTCAAACAACACACCAAGTAGAGTTGATCGTAATGAGTTGTATGTTGATATTGCTATTGAGCCAGTTAAGGCAGTAGAATTCATCTACATTCCAGTGCGCATCAAGAATACTGGTGAAATTTAATTAACGGAGCAAAGAAATGCCAATTACATCATTAAATAACTTTTCGATCAACCCAGCTGGTCCTGGTACCAATACTGGTATGTTGATGCCAAAACTGAAGTATCGCTTCAGAGTGACATTGCTTGGCTTCGGTACTCAGGCTAGTACAGAATTAACCAAGCAGGTCATTGACGTAAGCAGACCAAAAATTGCTTTTGAAGAGATTGAAGTTCCTATTTACAACTCAAAGATCTATCTAAGCGGTAAACCAACGCATGAAATGTTGACCTTAAACGTCCGTGATGACGCAGCAGGCAATGTTATCAAGCTAGTTGGACAACAGATCCAGAAGCAATTCGACTTCTTAGAGCAAGCAAGTGCTCGTTCTGGTATTGACTACAAGTTTACAACTCGTGTCGAAGTACTAGACGGTGGTAACGGCGCTCTAGGACCACAAGTACTTGAAACATTTGAGTGCTTTGGTTGTTTCCTACAAAACACTGATTACGGTGATTTAAACTATGGAACTAACGAAGTTGCTACTGTTGCATTAAGCATTAGATATGACAACATCCTACACGAAGCTGGTACAGTTGGTGTTGGTACACTAGTTGGTCGTCAAGCAGCTACTCAGGCAATTACTGGATTAACTCCGGGCGCAGTTTAATCTTAATTGATTCAAAAAACCCGGTTTTATACCGGGTTTTTTTGTGGCATAAATAATTGTATGGCAAATAAATTCACAAGATATCTACTCGGTGACGGTAACTTTTTTGGCGGCTTAGTCGGCGGTATTACCAAGCCAAAAGGTATCATGGCCGATTGGCAACACGCTTCTCGAACATTTGTTGACGATACATTTAGACTTGCCCCAAGACATAAGTTCCTGTACTATGTGGTATTTGAAATTAATTCTTCTGCACACAACGCCTCAGCATTTACAGCTAAACACAGTCAAGAAGTTGCCTTACTTTGCAAGACAGCCGAACTGCCAAAATTTAATTTTGAGATGGTTACAAAGAATCAGTACAATAGAAAAAAATTATTGTATAAGTCAATGAATTACGAACCTGTTAATATTACCATGCACGACGATAATACCGGAATCGTTAGTTCAATGTGGGCAATATATTATGCAGCCTATATACAAGATCGTAAGTTGCCGTTGAATGCCTACGAAGATTTACATTACAGAAACGCCGGTACAAGTTTTGACAATTATCGATATGGCCTAGACAACGATAAGAGATATGACTTTTTTACAAGTATTAGTATCTACACAATGAGTCGAAGCCGCTTCAACGGATATACTCTAGTAAATCCTAGAATTCAAAGTTGGAATCACGGAAATGTTGACTACGGCGACGGCGGCACTATGGAAAGTGCGATGTCTATACAGTATGAATCTGTTCAGTATAGTACCGGTAGTGTTTCAAATAACAGTCCTAAAGGATTTGCCACTTTACATTACGATGTAACGCCTAGTCCATTAAGTGTACAAGGTGGCGGAACATCTGCACTATTTGGTGGTGGAGGAGTATTAGCAGGTGTAGAAAGCATATTTGGTGATGTAGCTAATAGCAAAAGTCCGCTATACAACAGTCCTGCTGGTTTCTTAGGTACTGCAATTAAATCTATAAACACTTATAAGAATATCAAAGGTCTAAGTAAAGACGGTATTGCACAAGAATTAGGACAGATTATTAGTAGTCCAGCAGCCATTGGTGGAATTGTTAATAAAGTTGGCGGTATTGCAGGTAGCATATTTCCTAAAAATATTCCTAGTGGTGATTCAATAATTGCCTCAGCTAAAAAGTTTTTTGGATAATACATGAGAACAAATTTACCTCCTATTGAATCTAGTGCGGATAGTGCAGCTAAAACCAAATTGTTCTTTGATGAGTATGGTCAATCTCCTTTAGAATTTTCAGCTAACGATGTAGAAGCAGCCATTGGATTTTTTATGAGCAATGGCTTTGATCGTGATGCTGCCGAAATTACTGCGGCAGTGGTATTACGACAGGCCAAGCTAGAAACTATTCCTGTGTTTCAATTGATTGATCAATTAAAAGCCCTTGATGGTGTAAAACTCAGCGCCATGGTTGCAGAAATTTTAAACAACAACAGACCTAGTTCAAGTGCCCTAGGATATAAAGCAGCCAATTCGGACGATCAGTTTAAGACTCGCAACATTGCGGCCTAAATATGAAATTTGCCCAAGGTCGGTTTGAAATGAAGAATCCTGAAAAGTATGTAGGGAAAAAGATTCCACTGGCTCGTAGTAGTTGGGAATTTGTATTCATGCGTATGCTGGATGAACATCAGGGTGTAGAAAAATGGGCCAGCGAAAGTATACAAATTCCCTATCGTGATCCCTTTAGCGGCAAGTATACAATATATGTTCCTGATTTCTTTATTGTGTACAACGATAAAACTGGTGGCAAACATGCTGAAGTTGTTGAAGTAAAACCAGAAAGTCAAACTATATTAGAGAAAGTGGGAAAGAGTCGATACAATCAAGAGCAGTATGTAAAGAACATGGCCAAGTGGGAAGCCGCTAGGGCATGGTGCAAACAGCAAGGATTAAAATTTAGGGTGGTCAACGAAGGTGATATTTTCCATCAAGGAGCAAAAAGAAAGTGATGGAGTATTCACAGGTTGGCCAAGATATCTTTGCACTCCAAATATGTAATCATAAATCATATGTAGAGATTGGTGCAGCAGATCCTATAAAACAGAATAATACTTTTTTGTTAGAAAAACAGGGCTGGACGGGTATTAGTTTAGAACTTAATACAGATTTTAAAGCAGATTGGAATAACATTAGAAGTAATTCTTGCTATTATACAGACGCAGTTAATTATAAGTATAATTTAAAAGATCGAATGGGATATTTGAGTTGTGACATTAATCCTCCAGAATTAACATTACAGGCACTTAAAAATGTAATTGATCAGGGTGTCGTTTTTGACTGTATTACTTTTGAACATGACGATTATTTGCGAGAAGAAAAAGGATTTTTAGAAACATGTAATTCTGCAAAAAAATATTTAGATAGTAAAGGATACAGAGTTGCAGTAAATAATGTATTTGCTACTAGAAGAAGAAAATCCTGGAAAGGTGAATGTCATTTTGAAACCTGGTATGTGAATAAAGATATAGAATTTAAAACTGTAGAATATAGAGACTGGTTGAAAGCACAGATAAGTATGATATGACTAAAAAATTAGAAGAACTATTTAATCTAGATGAAAAAGCTCAGCCTGTTCCAGAAGTAGAGCTGGCTGTAGAAACACCAGTAAAAGATCATACACCCGTGCGTAGCATTGACGAAAGCTATGCTGAAGTTGAGCGCATCACACAGAGTCTACCAGCAATCAACGAATTAAACGATCTAGGTGATGCTGAACTCGATGATCTAGCTAATAAGGCTGAAAAAGCCTATGATGAGCTAATGGATCTAGGTATGAATGTTGAAGTTCGTTATAGCAGCAGAATTTTTGAAGTAGCTAGCTCAATGCTGGGTCATGCAATCACAGCAAAAACTAATAAAGTTGAAAAGAAACTCAAAGCAATTGATCTGCAATTAAAGAAGTATAAGATTGACAAAGACAACAACGAAGACCCAAATGATGTTATCAACGGGCAGGGTTATGTAATCACTGACCGTAATGAGCTCATTAAAAAATTAAGCGGAAAAGCATAAATACTCGTATGAAAACTCTAAAAGAATATCTTACCGAAAGCAAAAAGGTCTATGACTTTAAGGTCAAAGTAGCCGGTGACTTGCCAGAGACTTTTCAAGAAAATCTAAAAACAGCTTTAGACAGATGCAAATGCATTAAACTTGAAAAGATCAGCACAACACCAATTCAATCTTTGCCTTTGGACTTTCCTACCATGAAGAACTGCGAAGTTCATATCTTCGAAGTTATTTGCGAATACCCAATTACTGGTCCAGAAATTATCAATGATATTAAAAGTCTGGGCCTAGAAGAACACAGCTTCCGTGTTAGAGGCAGCGACGAACCAAGTGAAACTGACCAAGTGTTTGCAGATCTAGAAGAAGTTAAAAATGTATTACTGACTGATGCACAAGTTGGTGATCCCAAGATCAAAGGCAAAGACTATTTTGGAGATGACTTCAATCGTAGTTTCTTAAAAGATTTAGAAAAAACAGCAAAGCAACGCAAAAAAGATCAAGACGGGCCGACAGAATATAAACTGCCCAAGGCTAAAACAGACAAGGCCGGCCTAAAAAGCGCCATGGGGAGTAAATAATGGATTTTAATCAGTTAATGGCAAGAATGCGTGAGTTGGATCAACCAGCACAGGCACAAGTACAAGAATCACCGGTTGCAGAATGTGGCGATCCTATTATGGGACAAGCACCAATGGGCATGGGCAATCAAATGCCTCCGCCGCCATCACATCCTAGTATGAGTGTTAATCTAAATGCTCAAGGTATGGACAACATTGAAAGTTTAATGAAGTTGATGACCAAAGTCAACCCAGACATGATCAATCAACCAATGCCCAAGGCTATTGAAATTGAACCAATGGGTATGCCTTCGTTAACACCTCCAGGTCCTAGCATTTCCAGTATTGGCGATCTAGGCAATCTAGATGCAGGTCCGTTGAAAATGTTGCCAGACTTAGACAAGGATGAGCCACATGATGAGCCTGATGCAGATAACATGGGTGGTCCAAGCGACATGGATGCAGACAACATGCCTCCAATGGGCGACTTAGACAGCGATGACGGTGATGATGTAACCAAAGCAATGGGTGACATCGACGGTGACGGTGATCACGATATGGATGATCATGAAGCCGAGAAAGACGGTCCAGAAGACAAAGAGCCAGAAGACGACGAAGAGAAAAAAGAAGGATTTGGAAACGCTGTTGCCGGTAGTCCAGGCTCTGATTACAAAGATGTTGACTACATGGTGAACAAACTTGCAGGTGGCATGAATGAGCCTAAGAAGAGTTACAGTGGCAAACCATATCGTGGAGACAATCCAATGGCTGCAGGCGCCTACGAAAGCAGAGATGCTCTCCGTGCTAGCATCCGTTTAGAATTACAACAGAGATTAGCAGAAGCTAAAGGAGCAAAATAATGGCAGATTTATACGGCGTAGCGGCAGCTGGCACATCAGTAAATGTTGATGCCAATGCAAGAAAATTATTAGGTGATGGCGCATCAGGTGTTGGTCCATATACAAGTTTTGGTACTCCTACATTGGTAGCACTCAAGATTGTATCGGCAACCATTAACTTTACCACTTCACCTGCTTCTGCTAACAGCAATATGTCTAAAGCAGTTACTGGACTGCAAAGTCGTGCAGAAGTTTATTATGTTGGTGTACCAACAGCCTCAGGTGCCAATCAGTTTGTGGCATTAGTTCATGCAGAAGATAGTGGTAACGGATACGGTGCGTCAACTAGCATGGACGGAACTTATGAAAACCTCGAAGACGCGATCGGTGCTGCACTAGGTGTTGCAGAAAACGATATCACAATTACCGAAGTAACATTAGGTGGTTTAACATTTGCTTGATATAATAAAGCAAAATCAAATAGGCTCTTCGGAGCCTATTTTTTTCAGTAAATAACAATATGGCAAAATCACTAGACGGTAATTTAATTAAGAAGGCTCATGCTCCTCAACGATATACTCTTGAGGAAGTCAAACACCTTGAAGCCTGCATGGATCCGGTAACTGGCCCAATTTACTTTGCAAAAAACTTTTTAAAAATCCAACATCCTGTGCGCGGCTCAATTCCGTTTGTTCCTTACGATTACCAAGAACGCCTAATTGATGCGTACCATAACAACAAACAGTGTATTGCCATGTTGCCTCGTCAGATGGGTAAGACCACATGTGCATGTGCCTACCTACTATGGTACACAATGTTTGTACCCGAAGCACAGGTATTGATTGCTGCTCACAAGTATGAAGGTGCGCAGGATATTATGAATCGTTACCGCTTTGGTTACGAGAATTTGCCAGACTTTATTCGTGCAGGTGTGTACTCATACAATAGAAACACTATTGAATACGACAACGGTGCTCGTATACAGGCAGTGACAACTACAGAAAATACAGGCCGCGGTAAATCTCTTTCATTGATCTATTGCGATGAGTTTGCATTCGTACAACCTCCAGAGAAAGCCAAAGAGTTCTGGACTGCACTATCACCAACATTATCAACGGGCGGTAAGTGTATTATTACATCAACACCAAACTCAGACGAAGATCAGTTTGCGTTAATTTGGACAGAAGCGCAAAAGCGTTTTGACGAGTTCGGAATTGAACAGCCCTTGGGTACAAACGGCTTTAACAGTTTCTTTGCACACTGGAACGAACATCCGGATCGCGACGAAGCATGGGCACAAACAGAACGTGCCAAGATTGGCGAAGAAAGATTTCGTCGTGAGTTTGACTGTGAATTTTTGATCTTTGACGAAACATTGATCAATGCTGTGCGACTGGCTGAAATGAAAGGAGTCGAACCCACAATGATTATGGGACAGACTCGATGGTATAAAGACATAAACCCGCAAGCAACTTATCTAGTGGCACACGATCCCAGTCTTGGTACAGGCGGAGACTATGGAGCTATACAGGTCTTTGAAATGCCCACAATGGAACAGGTTGCAGAGTGGCGTCACAACCTAACACCTATACAAAATCAAGTAAAGGTAATGCGAGAAATATTAAGATATATTCAAGAGCGTGGCCAAGAAAAAGGTGGACAACCACAGCTATATTATTCAGTAGAAAATAATACACTGGGAGAAGCCGCACTTATTGTTATTCGTGACATAGGTGAAGAAAACTTTCCAGGGTTATTCCTAAGCGAGCCTATCCGCAAAGGGCATGTGCGTAAATTCCGCAAAGGATTCAACACCACACACCGTACAAAAATTACAGCTTGCAGTCAACTCAAGAACATGCTAGAAACACAAAAGATGAAGATCTACAGTAAGCCCTTGGTTTCTGAACTTAAGACCTTTGTAGCAACTGGTGTAGGATTTAATGCTAAAACAGGCGAACACGATGATCTTATCAGTGGTGTTTTGTTAATTATACGCATGGCCACTGTGTTAGCAGACTGGGATCCGCAGATCTATGACAAGCTAACAGAAAGAATCACTGAAGATCAGATGCCCATGCCTATCTTTGTGTCTAGCGGTTTTTGATAAATATAACTATGGATGCAACAAACAATATTGCCACTGATTTATTTTATAAAATTCGCAGCCGCTTCAAAGGCCTAAAACTAGGCAATGAATTGGGTGCTATTACCATTAACCCAGAAGAAGCACGATTCTTCGATTTTGATTACATGGAAGGTGAAACTGCTGTAGGACATGTTAGTATCAGTCTTGCAGAACAGAATTCTATCAAAGTTTATTTCAGTACAGGCATCACAGAAAGCATGGATCCCTTACAGAAAAACAACTGGTACGGATTCCTAAAAGAATTAAGACTATTTTCTAAAAGAAGATTGATGAGCTTTGATACTAGAGACATTGCCAAAGACAATCTAGATCGTAGAGATTATGAGTTTTTAACTCAGCACAATCAACCAAAACAACAACCAAATACAGTGATACAACCTGTCGGAGAAAGTATTATGAGTGAAAGCCAACTATACGGTAGTAAGACAATGAGCTACCAAAAGTTAATGGATACCCGTTTGATTATCAAACACAGCCAAGCACTAGCAGACGATATGCAGCCTGGTGCTAGAAGCAGAAACATCTCAGCATTGTTTGTAGAGAACCAAGACGGTGAAAGATTTAAATATCCTTTCATCCATCTAAGTGGCGCTCGTGCAATGCAACGACATGTGGCCAACGGCGGTGTACCTTACGACGACATAGGCAAAAGTATTATCAACATGAGCGAGCAAATTGCTCAATTAAAAAGTTTCAACAACTATGTTGTTCGTAACGATTTAATGAACTTTGAAACTAACGATGTTGTTGAGCGTAGTCAACAACAGTTAAACATGATGCGTGAGCAACTGTCTAGGCTGGCTAAACAAAGTCACTACGAAGTCTATAAAGAAACATTCCAGCCACAAGAGGCATTAGAAGTTCCACAAGAAGTAGTCGAAGATTACACTGAAAAATTCACAGTTAAGAACTTTAAAGAAGATATCAAAAGCGTATTTCCAGTTCTGTACAGACTAATGAAGGAAAGCGAACTAGGCTATGACGACATAGTCGCAATGACAAACATTGAACAACCAACCACAGAAGATTTTGATCTTGAAGAAAATGATAATGAGTTTGATCGCTTTGAATCATGGGTTATGGGCCTAGGAGAAGACAGTCCTATACAAAGTCAAGAACCAGAAGAGCAGGCAACCGCAATACAAGCACTACAAGAATTAGTAGCTCAAGCCTTCCCAATAGGTGTAGATGGATCTAACGCAATCGAAAGCCTCAAAGGTATCATTGAAGATCCTCAATTAGAAAAACAAATCCAGACACAGGCAGAGCAAGATCCCGAGATGGATGCAAGAGGGCTAGTACAACAATGGTTGAGCCTATATGCACCAGAAGTATTGGAGCAATTAGATTTCGGAGATTTTGATCCGAACGCAACAGCGGAACCAGAAGGTGAAGCGCCGGCGACTGACCAAGGGGGTGATATAACAGCGCCAGAAGCACCAGCAGCAGAGGTTCCAGCAGAAGAACCAGTTCCGCAAGAATCAGCGAACGGACCAAACAAGAGTGATGTTCCTGCTTTTATGAGAAAAAGCAAAGGCGGCGATGATTGGAAGATGAGCTCAAAAGATCTAGATGATGAGAAAACAAAATCACCAACTAGTTCAGCAGGCTTAGAGCGTAAGAAGAAAGAATTAGGAATAGAGAGTCAGCAAATGAATGTTCAAGAAGTTGCAGAATTTATTCACAGCTTCTATGATCGCAATTCAGGCACATTCCCTAAAGGCCCGGAAGGCGTTTGTACTATGGTAGGCAAAAAGTTTGGCGAACAGGCAGAACAAGTTGCTCGTAAAATGGTAGAAAGAATGGCTCCACAACAACAAGATCCACAGATTGCAGAATTGGCTCGTATTAGAGAATTAGCAGGCTATTAAAATTTCGTTGCAGTTAGAGTCTAGTTAACTCTATTAGATCGGGCAACTAGGTTGCCCTTTCTTTTGGCTTAATAATAATGTAATGCTATTTTGAGTAAATATATTGTAGAGAGTCTACATACATAAATTAAAGGAGCGCACATGGCGTCAGAAATAGAAAATTTACAAGCACAGATAGATGATATTAAAGCCAAACTTTGTGCAGTGGGTACAATACTCAGCGAGTATTGCAACATTGAGCCTAAAGTAGAAATACCTGCCGGAGCATTTGTTCACATCGATGGTTCAAAAGGTAATGCCAACGACCAAACAGGTCACGGATACAACGCTGTACAAAGTCAACACTCTGGTGCTCCGACTTATGATGCGGCTACTAAGGCTTGGAACTTCACAGGTAGCAAGACTGCTAACCAAGGTTTAAGTTTCAATCCAAATGCGGCCGTAACTGATATTCCGGGTTTAACTCCTGCACAATTTGCAGCAACAGATCCAGGCACAAGAAGTTTAGGTGCTCAGATTGGTTCTAACAAGGCTCGTACTTTCTTGACTTGGGTCAAGTTCAATCCATTTGCCTATACCAACATCAACAGTGGTCAAAAGCGTTATCAGTATGCTGTGGCATTTGGTCGTGATGAAGTTGGCTATCAGTTTGCTCTAGGTAGCACATATGATTGCAAGCCATTGATCTATACAGGTCGTGAAGTGGCCGCAAACAATACAAGTGCAACACAGGCTGTTCCTCCAGCAGATGCAGCACACAACAATCCACAAGTGATGACAACTGCTTATCCAAGTCAGTGGATTTTGATGACTGCAACTGTTACTCCAACAACCCCAGGTAAAGGTACAACTAGTATCTATATTAACGATGGCGCAGTTACACAGTCATTTACACCAAACTTGGCGATTAATACTATTTCAAACTTCTTCCAGATTGGACAGTATTGCCCAGTTCCAAACCTACAAGATCCACAGTACACACAGTACTTTATGGGATTGAATGGTTCAGTTGGTACTGTTACAGTTTACAACAGAGTGTTGACACCTGCTGAAATCAAACAGTATTATGATGCGACTAAGTCAAATTATATAAAGTAATTGTCGGCAACACAAATAGAAGCACCTTTGGGTGCTTTTATTTTGGCTAAATTGATTGTAAACGAATGTTAAGGCTACCGCGTTATATATATGTAGGGGTAGAAATTCCTACTTAACCAAAAGGAAACTTTGAAATGAAATCAGCAATCGCAATCCTCGCTACCGTGTTCGCAGTATCAGCATTTGCACAAGCACCTGCTAAGAAAGAAGAAGCCAAGCCAGCAACACCGGTTGCAACAGCACCAGCTGCAACAGCAAGTGCTCCAGCACCAGCTAAGGCAGAAGTTAAGAAAGACGAGAAAAAGCCTGCAAAAAGTGAGCCTGCTAAGAAAGAGCCAGCTAAAGCAGACGCAAAGCCCGCCGCTACGCCAGCAAAGTAAGTTTGACCTAGACGATAGTGACCTCATAATAGACGATGAGGTCACATTTGGTCGTAATCGACGCAGTGAACAGTTTGGTAAGTTAGTTGAAGATGACCTATCAGACTATGTAAAGTTTAGATTATGGCTAGCTAGGCAAATGGCAATGGCCAAATATAAAGAAGTCCACGGTTAAGCCCTGGGCTTTTTTATTGGCAAAACAAAATCAAAAAAACAACAGAAAATCATTGACCTTGCTAAATAAAAAGCGCATAATAACATATGTGCATAAGGCATATAAAACATTTTAGGCATAACATAGGAGGCATTTAAAATGGCAACTCTCGCAGAAATCCGTGCTAAACTTCAAGAAGCACAATCAAAGTCCACAGGACAATCCACAGGCGGTGGAGACAACGCAATTTACCCACATTGGAATATGCAGGAAGGTAAGGAAGCAGTAATTCGCTTGCTACCAGACGGTAATCCCAACAACACATTTTTCTGGGTAGAACGAGCAATGATCAAATTGCCGTTCGCAGGTATCAAAGGTGAAACAGACAGTCGTCCAGTTCAAGTGCAAGTTCCTTGCGTTGAAATGTACAACGACGGTACAGCTTGCCCAATCCTTTCAGAAGTTCGTGGTTGGTTCAAGGATAAAGCCCTTGAAGAAATGGGTCGTAAGTACTGGAAAAAGCGTTCATACATTTTTCAAGGCTTTGTTGTTGAAGATCCTATCCGTGAAGAAAAGACTCCGGACAATCCAATCCGTAGATTCATCATCGGTCCTCAAATCTATCAAATCATCCGTTCAGCACTGATGGATCCAGAGTTGGAAGAATTGCCAACTGACTTCCTGCGTGGTGTTGACTTCCGTATTGCTAAGACTAGCAAGGGCGGTTTTGCTGACTACTCTACTTCAAAGTGGAGCCGTCGTGAACGAGCATTGAGCGATATTGAAAAGGCAGCTTTGGAATCACATCAGTTACACAACTTGAGTGACTTCCTTCCTAAGAAGCCTACTGATGTTGAACTCAAGGTAATGAAAGAAATGTTTGAAGCGTCAGTTGACGGTGAAGCATATGACCTAGAGCGTTGGGGACAATATTTCAAACCAGCAGGTTTGGGTAGTGCCACTGGCGATCCTAACAAGGCCACAAGCCGTGCAGCCGCTCCTGCTCCAGTAGCAGATGAAGACGATGCTCCGTTCGATACTACTCCTGCTCCAAAAGCAGAGGCAGCTCCTACTCCGGTAGGCGATGCAGGTGGCGCAAGTCGTGCGCAAGACATTCTTGCAATGATTCGTAACCGTCAAAAGTAAATCGTTGTAGACAAGAGTACGAGCCCGCGCTCGTACTCGCCTTCATTTCAGGAGAATAAAAATGGCAAAAATATTAAAAGTAAATGAGAACTTTTCTCTAAGTTATAATAGTCGCGAAGATCAATCTGGCGACACTGTGGCGGATATTGATATTAGATTCGATAACCCTAAGGATGATTCTGTTATAATTAAAAGACTAAACACTTGGCTACAAGCAATTGGTCGAGAAGACATTGTTGTAAGCCCAAAGAAATTTCCAAAGGGTGAACTATAATGGCAAAAGCATTTGATATTAGTAAATTTAGAAAGTCAATTACTAAATCTATCGACGGTTTAAGTATTGGCTTTAACGATCCAACTGATTGGGTCAGCACAAACAACTATGCATTAAACTATCTTATCAGCGGATATTTTGATCGAGGTATTCCACTAGGTAAAGTTACGGTGTTCGCAGGTGAAAGTGGTGCAGGTAAATCATTTATCTGTTCAGGTAACCTTGTAGCAAACGCACAGAAAGCAGGCATCTATCCTATCTTGATTGATACAGAAAATGCGCTTGACGAAAAATGGTTACACGCACTTGGCGTTGATACAAGTCCAGACAAGTTGTTAAAACTTAACATGGCCATGATCGACGATGTGGCAAAGACTATTACAGAGTTCATTGCAGAATATAAAACAATGGATGAAGCAGATCGTCCTAAGATCTTGTTTATCATTGATTCATTAGGTATGTTATTGACTCCTACTGATGTCAATCAATTCCAGGCAGGTGATATGAAAGGTGACATGGGCCGTAAGCCTAAGGCATTGACAGCATTGGTTCGTAATTGTGTTAATATGTTCGGCGCTTACAACATTGGTATGGTATGTACTAATCACACATACGCTAGTCAGGATATGTTCGATCCAGATGATAAAATTTCAGGTGGCCAAGGTTTTATCTATGCAAGTTCAATCGTTGTTGCTATGCGTAAATTAAAATTGAAACTTGATGCAGACGGCAATAAGACTACAACGGTTCAAGGTATTCGTGCAGCTTGTAAGATTATGAAAACTCGTTATGCAAAACCGTTTGAAAGTGTGCAGGTTGAGATTCCTTATGAAACAGGTATGAGTCCATATAGTGGATTGGTCGACCTGTTCGAAGCCAAAGGCATGCTCAAGAAAGAAGGTAACAGCCTTGTATACACCACCAAAGACGGTGAGATCATCAAGCAGTTTCGTAAGGCTTGGGAAAAGAATGAAAAGAATGGATTAGATATTGCTATGGAAGATATTTCAAAACATGGCGAAATTTCCGTTTCAGAGATAACTACTAATGTTGAAACTGAAACGGAGATTACTGAATGAAAGAAGATTTAATCGCAGATATTTGGACCTTGGTCATAGAACACATTCCAGAGAAGCATCGTAAAGATCTTGCTGCCGACTTTGTTAATACATTGTTAGACTACAGCATTAAAGAAAGTGTTCTACAAAGTCTATTGGGAGTTGACGGATATCTCGACGATGCTATTAACTATGCAATCGACGGCGAAGACATTGACGACGAAGATCCAGAATATTACGAAGATGAGGAATAAATGAATTGGTATGATCGGGTTAGTAAAGATATTTCAAACATACCTGATGCTGTGGCATATTATGAAGCTGAATTAATAGCAGCAAAACAAGATGTTCGCGTATCAGGAAGCATTGAGAAAGCCTCTGCAGCAATGCCTGGCATAGTTGAAAACCGATTTAACCAACTTCAAGAAATTGAAGGTATTTTAGAATACCTTAATATTGAACTTCGTAGACTTCGTAGTCAGCATTTTCGAAAGTATCTTGAAAACTATCAAAGGTCCTTGTCTTCTAGAGACTGTGAAAAGTTTGTAGAAGGCGAGGCCGATGTAGTTGACTTTGAAAAAATTATCAACGACTTTGCCTTACTTCGTAATAAATGGCTTGGTATTATCAAAGCATTAGATATCAAACAATGGCAGTTAAGCAATATTGTTAAACTTCGAACTGCCGGATTAGAAGACGCCACTCTTTAATCTTTCGGCAAACTTAATTACATCAAACGGTTCTTGTGGACCTATCCATAATATTTTGAGTTTATCGTCTTGAAGTTTTTCTTCCCACCACTCTTCACTTTTGATACACACAAAGGGTTTTTTGCTTTTTCTAGCTTGTAAATCACTGTGCAATCCTACTACACAAAGAGTATTGGTCATTGACAGCATTAAATTTTTTACAACATCAATATCTTCTTCAGGAATAAACGGAAGCACGTCAAGGCATACCGTTAAATCCCATTTTCCGACCGGTAGTTCTTTATATTTTTCATAGGCCGGATCATATAAATTGTAAGAGTTAATCCCTATCAATTGGGCAAAATCTAACTCATCTCCAGAATACTGTGTTCCTTTTCCGCAACCATAGTCTAACATAGTTTTGCAATTATATTGTTTAATTATTTCTTGTAGTTGTTTAATATACTGGTAACTACCGCCCCCGTCCCAGGTTACACTCTTATTATGAAATTCTATACTTTTAGATAGTGTTTGTTTGTATTTGTTTGAAAACATAAAATATCCTTTTTAATATTTACCAGTAATAGTAGCAGATAAATATCTGCATGAAAAAGATTGTTTTAATCACTGGGGGCTTTGACCCTCTACATTCTGGGCACATTGCCTATATCAACGCAGCTAGAGAACTTGGCGATTCCTTAATCGTCGGGGTCAATTCTGATCAATGGTTACGCCGAAAGAAAGGGCAAGAATTTATGCCCTGGGAAGAACGAGCAACTATCATTGCAGCACTACATAATGTCGACAGAGTTATCAACTTTGATGACAGCGATAACAGCGCCAAAGATGCTATTAGAAAAGTTAGAGCAATATATCCAACTGCTCAAATAATCTTTGCCAACGGCGGCGACCGAACCAAAGAAAATATTCCGGAAATGGATCTACTTGAAGAAATGCTTCACTTAGATTTTGTATTTGCTGTAGGCGGCGAAGACAAAAAGAATTCCAGCAGCTGGATTCTCCAAGAATGGAAAGCACCTAAGACTAGTCGAGCTTGGGGATATTATCGAGTGTTGCACGAAGTTGACAATCATGTCAAACTCAAAGAACTCACGGTTATTCCCAAGACTTGTCTTAGTATGCAACGTCATCAAGACCGTGCAGAACATTGGTTTGTAGCTGAAGGCACAGCCACGGTCTATAGCATAGATCACAGTTCAGACATGGATCTATTAGGTGAATATACACAACATCAACACATACATATCAATAGAACTCAATGGCATAAGTTATGTAATGAAACTGATCAACCCTTGCGAGTTATTGAAATACAGTACGGTGAAAATTGTGTCGAAGAGGATATAGAAAGAAAATGATTAACATTTTTATTGGTTATGACCATCGTGAGGCCATTGCATATCATGTATGTGCAAATAGCATCATTAGACATTCGAGTAAACCAGTCTCACTAACACCACTTGCGTTACAAAACATGCAGGACTATCAAGAAACACATACTGACGGAAGTAATCAATTTATCTACAGTAGATTTCTTGTGCCGCATCTGATGGAATATAAGGGATGGGCAATCTTCATGGATGGCGATATGTTGCTACGAGACGACATTGAAAAATTATGGGAATTGCGGGACGACACCAAAGCAGTAATGGTGGTCAAGCATGATTACAAAACAAAAATGGCAGAAAAGTATCTAGGTGCTAAAAACGAAAACTATCCTCGTAAGAATTGGTCAAGTGTTATTTTATGGAATTGCGGACACGCTTCGAATAAAGTAGTAACTCCTGAGTTTATCGAAACTGCTACAGGTGCGCAACTTCATAGGTTTACTTGGCTTGCCGATGACCTAGTTGGAGAGTTGCCTAAGGTGTGGAACTGGTTGCCCGATGAGTTTGGTGCTAATCAAGATGCAAAATTATTGCACTACACCCTAGGAACTCCAAGTTTTCATGACTTTGCTACAACTCCTATGGGAGACGAATGGCATCGTGAACGCATTTATACTGATTACTGCCTACAAAGAAATCTATGATCTTTTTAAGCAAAGAAGGCGAAGACGAATACATTAACATGTTTGCCTCTGGGTGTAAACAGAGTTCTATATCAACTGACAATTTCGCCTACGATATATCTACAGAACCAATAGTACTGCGAGGTATATTAAAACATAAAATAATGAAACGCTGCTGGAAAGACGGTCGAACATTTTATTATATGGATACCGGGTATTTTGGTAATGAAAGGACAGCTTCAAATCCCAATGGATGGAAGTACTGGCATCGCATAGTAAAAAACGATCTTCAGCACGGTGAAATTATTACTAGACCCGACGATCGTTTTAAAAAATTTAACAAAACTTTTACACCTTGGAAAAAAGACGGTAGAAAGATATTAGTTGCAGCCCCGGATGATAAACCTTGTAAATTCTACGGAGTTACAAGAGAGCAATGGGTCGCTGACACCGTTGCAACAATTAAACAACATACAGATAGACCAGTAGTCGTAAGAGAACGAGCACCTAAAAGGATCGACAGAATTGCTACAGATACTTTACAACAGGCATTAGACAACGATGTATTTGCTCTAGTAACATATAATAGTGTTGCCGCAATTGAAAGTGTTTTTTACGGTATACCAGCGTTTACTATGGCTCCCGCAAATGCTGCAAGTCCAGTAGCATTACAAGATCTTAGTAAAATAGAAACACCGTACTATGCAGATAAAGATAAGTTATATGCCTGGGGTTGTCATTTAGCCTATGGGCAATTTCACATAACTGAGTTAAAAAGCGGTGAAGCAAAAAGGATGCTAGAAGAACTATGGTAATGAAAATAGAAGATGTTACTTGCATTGAACAGCTGATTGTTTACGGTTCCGGCGGCCAATGTACAGATGACTACAATGATAAAACAAAACCTTTTGTAGCAAGAGGTGTAGTAAAACGAAAAGAAATACATCAGTGTATTAAAGAGGGTAGGAGTTTCTATTATACCGATACTGGATATTTTGGAAACTTTAAAAGCGAAGGTAATTCTAGTGGCAAGAAAAAATGGGTACGGATTGTCAAAGACGAACTACAGAAATCCACACTAGAAACATGGCCTTCGGACCGATGGGATTTTCTTGTAAAGCTAGATAAGCGCCTGGAATGGAAAGGATGGAAAACCAAAGGAAACAAAATTTTATTGGTAACTCCAAATCCTAAATCTTGTCACTACTTTGGATTTGAATTAGATGATTGGAAAAACAACACAATCGCTGAAATTAAAAAACATACAGACATGCCAATTATTATTAGAGATAAAGCATCTCGAAGTGAACGACATGCTAACTCGATATATGAAGCACTAGATCAAGGAATTTTTGCCACAGTAACCTTTAATAGTATTGCTGCTATTGAATCAATTGCCTATGGAATCCCTGCGTTCGTTGCAGTTCCTTGTGCAGCAAGCCCATTAGCACTAACTGATCTTTCAAAGATTGCAACACCGTATTATCCAGACGAATCTCTAGTTAAAAAACAATGTTCCAATTTAGCTTACGGACAGTTCCGCGGCGAGGAAATTGAAAACGGTACTGCTTGGAAAATTTTACAAAGAACCGCCAAATGAAATTACTAATTAACGATAAAGAGATTGCATATTTTTTATTGAGCCTTATTGATCATACCGAATCATTAAAGGATATCAAGCTGCCAGAAAACGAAACTGCACTGGCAATAAACTATGTGTTAGAGTTAACCCATCGTCCATTAAAAGGTAAAAAATTTAATCTGTCAAAACATAAACAAAAAATAAAAGACAGAATTAAACGAGCAGTGTATCGAGATTTAAAACATTATCGCGATGCTATCGTAGAACAACTGCATAGATCTCGTCTTGAACATTTTACAAAAGTTCACGAAAACATTGAATATTTTATCAAGAAATTAGGCGAAGACAAAGTTCTAAACTTATATCAAAAAAGCAAAAAACAAAATTTTGTTAAAAGTACTGGATTTTTCTTAGATCAAAATGCAGAGCTAATCAGGCGTAACAGATTTAATTCATACGAAGAAGATTGTCTAATTAGAAATACAGTAGGCAACGAAAATCTATTGATAACAAAAATTAAAAAACAATATCCTTTTTGGTTTATCGATAGCGGCTACACTAATTTTTTAGAAGAAAATAAAATATGGCATAGGATTGTTCGTAGCCATTTACATCATGGAAACTCTTTTGACGCTCCAGTTGATAGATTAGGAATATTTAAATCGTTTCCTCAACAATGGCGACAAGGCGGAGAAAAGATAATGGTTATCGAACCAGGACGATTTGCCGCAGGTATTTTTGGCGTCGATCTTAAGACATGGAAATACGACATAGAAAAAGAAATTAGACAGTATTCAGATAGGCCGATTGTGTTCAGAGAAAAAGCACCAAAGAAAGTAAGAGATCCGTTGTATAAACATTTATGCAATGAAGATTATTATTGTTTAATTAATATTAATTCTAATGCTGCTACCGAAGCAGTTTGGGCCGGCATTCCAGTAATTACCTTAGACCAACATGTTACTAACCCAGTTACTAGCAATAGTATTTCTAATATTAACGATCTGTATAGACCTAATCTAGCTCAATGGTTGTGTATGCTAAGTTATAGTCAATTTACCTATGAAGAATTAATAGATGGATCTTTTTTAAAAATTGTAAAAAGGTATCATGTCTAAAATTGCTGTAGCTTATTATGGGGGAATTCCTCCTAATAATAATAACATAGAAAAACCTATGATTCTTGATTATTTTTGTCAAGGAGTTACTGCTGCTGGAGATACTGCGATTGCTCACCGAGGAATGAATGCAATAAGATGTGATGTTGCTCTTATTCAGGGATTTGTACACGAACACGGTAAATCAGCACCACATTTGCAATTGAGACAAAATGCTGTAGACACTCAAAAACGAAACGGCAATCGTAGTTTAATCGTTGATAGTAATTTATTTTTATATGCAGATCTTGGAAATAGTAAACGATACCTTCGTTATAGTTTTGACGGAGTTTTTCCAACTACTGGATTTTATTTTGACAAAGAGGTTGACTCTGGTCGCTGGGCCAAAATCAGTCAAAACTTAAATATCAATCTTAAACCATATCGTAGTGTAGGAAACCATATTTTAATTTGTTGCCAGCGTAACGGCGGATGGAGTATGCGGGGACTTCATGTACAACAATGGCTCGACGACACAATTTTAAAAATTAAAAAGTTTAGTGATAGACCTATTGTTGTTAGAGCGCACCCCGGAGATAAAAAAAGTAGATTGTATTTAAAAATTAATCATAGAAATGTAACATTGAGTCCTCCAACAAAGCCATTAACTGATGATTTGAAAAATGCATGGGCAACTGTAGTGTATAATAGTAGTCCTAGTGTTGCTAGTTTAATAGAAGGAATTCCGGCATTCCTTACAGACCCTATCCCCGAATACAGCCAAAGTTCTGTAGCATCTAATACAGAACTAAGTATGATAGAGCACCCTACTTTGTATGAAAGACAAGAATGGATTGAACGATTGTCAATGTGTCATTGGAACTTTGACGAGCTTAGATCAGGTGAAGCATGGCAATTTTTTAAAAGGTATTTATGAGACAATTACACAATGGATGGCATGTGCCAGATGACGACAAGAAAATAAGTTTTGTTCTTGAGGGGGATGCCAACATGGAAAATCCTGCATACGAAGGAAAGTATCGTAATTTAATACTAGAACTTATACCTAACAAGCGAACATTTGTTGATGTGGGGACCAATGTAGGAATTTGGAGTAGGCCCATGATGACGCGGTTTAATACTACAGTTTCCTACGAACCAAGTCGTCAAAATTTAGAATGTTTAAAGGCAAATATTCCAAGCGGTATCGATCTTCGTGAAAAAGCTGTGGCAAACTTTCAAGGCACCGCAGCCTTTCATCAAGCTGGAAAAAATTGTGGTGACGGAAAATTATGTAGGCCAGGGATTGGCGCATCGTATGATGTGCCTGTAGTTAAATTAGACGACGAAGAGTTAACTAATGTTGATTTAATTAAAATCGATGTACAAGGATGGGAATACGAAGTATTACAGGGAGCAGTTGGTATTATTAAAGAACAACGACCGTGGGTAATATTTGAAGTTAATCAAGACATCGACGAATGTTGTAAGTTAATGGAAGAACTAGGATACGAAACAATCAGTTGCAAGAGCAAACGAGTGTTTATATGGGCTCCGCTCACCGGATATAATACGCCTACAGATTCTACAAGGTTTGGTCGATATCTAGGACCGGGTCCTTATAAAGAAAGATTTGGCGGTTAAGAAAATTGCTGCCAATAAGGCTCGGGCCGGTTAACAAGCAGGTCCGTTCTTTTACTTTTTCCTAGATCTTTTCTTCCACCCTTAAGATGATCTAACCAAGCACCCCACTCGCTGTTGATAAGAGGATGACCTTCACCGGTAACAAGGTGACTACTCCAATCTAATTCGTTTGTTTTAACATAATTTCTTACAGCGTCGAATACAAAACTATCGTGCCATTCGGCTAGTTTAAAAATTCCATCTTCTGCATTGTCGTACATCCATTGAAACTTTTGTAAAAATTGTTGAACTGCCGGACTGCGTAAATTCATAGAATACAGCCCGCACTCACTAAATTTTCCCTTGCGCCCCAAGAAACATAAATCTTTATCTTGTGGAATTAGTCGTTTAATTTGTGCTATGCTAATTGGACTATGACAAATAGTGTCGGCATCCATCCATATTAATATATCAGCGTCGGTTGTTTTTGCACAATGAAAAATACTATAGACTTTATGAGCAAATCTTACAGCGTCCCACTTAAAACCTTTACCTGAGTCTTTTCTTTTTGATCTAACAGGATCTAATTTAACATCGCCATTGGCTTTAGGAACTCCCTTCCATTTTTCTTTAAAAGCAGATAGTTCCGTAACACTGTCTAGGTCAAACAATGTTACATGATTGTGATCTCTAATTGCAGGATTACATTTTTCTGGATAAATGTGTAAGGTGATTTCTTGAGGCCAGTTAGTGCAGAATGTATCAATCATTCTTTGCGCATATGTTTTAAGGCCTGCTTCGTGAAATGTAGTAACTACAGCAATTTTCATTTTCTAATAATTTTCCAAACTTGATAATCGTCTACAACAGTAATTTGTTCGTATCGTATTCTTCTAAAGAAGTCGATGTACTCTGTACTTAGTATAAGATCTCTGTGTAAAAAAATAACAGGAGCACATTTCCTTGTTAGTTGAGGTATAAACTGAAATATTCCTGAATCGTAATTGGTATTAAGAAATACAATATCAATAGATTGCAATTGGTTTATAAAAGCATGGTCCTGAATGGCTATTAAATTTTTATATTTTGGTAACTGATGTTGATGGTTAACACAAAACACCGTATTAAACCCACCGATCATATTTTCGATATTTTTTTGATTGGGACCTACAACAATCACATTGTCTATAACTTTTTTAACGGTTTTTTGAATTCTTTTTATAAATTTTGACATGATGTGAGTTAAATACTCAGTTATTTATTCACTATGAAATTCAAACTTTACAAAAACTACGGTGCATTGAACAGTGTTCCGGTATTCGACGCCTTTGCCAACGGCGTTAAGGTGTCTGGCCACGAAATTGTGGAGGATGGCGAAGATGTGGCAGTAATTTGGTCGGTTTTGTGGAATGGTCGCATGGCCGGCAACCAACAAATTTACAACGATTGTGTTAAACAAAACAAACCTGTAATGGTTATCGAAGTGGGTAGTTTAAAAAGAGGCCTAACATGGAGAATTTCTGAAGGACATATCAACGGCCTTGGAATTTTTGGAAATATTGAAAATTTAGACCCCTCGAGGCCACAAAAATTAGGGGTTAGCCTTCGACCTGAAAAAACAAAACGGCGCAATGAAATTCTTATTGCCACCCAACACAGTCGAAGTCTTCAGTGGCAAGGTCAACCTAGCATGGAGCAATGGATACGAGACACTATAGTAAAAATCAAACGCCACTCTAGCCGAAGAATTGTGGTTAGGCCCCATCCTAGGTCACAAATTTGTGAAAAGTTTGCCGATGCAGTAATTGAGATTCCAAAAAAATTGGTCAACACCTACGACGGGTTCGACATCAATTATGATTATCATTGTGTTATCAACCACAATTCCGGTCCATCTGTTCAGGCAGCAATCAATGGAACCCCAACCATCTGTGATAGCTCAAGTTTGGCGTTCCCAGTCAGTGAAAAATGGGAAAATTTAGAAAATCCACAATTGCCTGATCGTGAGGAATGGTTCTTAAAATTATGTCATACCGAATGGACTGTGGATGAGATTAGCCAAGGCATTCCACTTAAACGCCTCGAAGGCTACCTCGAAGAAAAATTAAAAATTAGGCCTTGATTTTCACAATTTTAGGTGCTATACTGTATAGATGCTAAAATCATCATTTGTCGAAGATATATTTCTTGAGTTCGTAGATCTGTGTGACAATAAAAATATTCAACTACAACACCAAGACCAATCAGCAGCCAACAGTTTCTTTGTTGTGCTTTCTACTGGCGGCCAATTGACCAAAAATCAGGCAAATTTTATCATCAAAATTCTCCAAAAATACAAAATGTATGCCAAGCTAGCTGGACTTGATTATTCCTTGCTTTTAGAAAATCCCGAGTGGCGAGCAGATTTTAGAATTCTTGATATGGCAAGAAAAATATTTGTAGAAAAAGATGAAGACGGCGAAGTGTGGATTTGTGCCAAGTTTCCTTTTGCACTAAAAGAGGTATTTGATCGAGAAATTTCGCCAATTACCAAAGACTTCGGAGTCAGCACCTGGGACCCCGAAAGAAAGATTCGCAAGATGAAATTTTATAATTTCAACCTTATCGAAGTCTACGAGTTCGCACATACCAACAACTTTGAGATTGATGATACCTTTATGGTAGCACTTGCAGATGTTGAAGAAATTTGGCAAAATAGTGAAACAATTACTCCCTATTGTGAAAAGCACTTTGGTGCAACAGTTGACTTGATCAATGCCCCGCAGGAAACAGTTGAATGGTTTGAACAGCATAGAACCTGTAATCAATCCAGCGATCTACTACTGGCCAAGAGCATGGGATACCTGTTGAAAGAATCTCCAAAAACACTGGCAGAAAAAATAGCCTCGTCAGAACATAGACAATTTTGGATGAAGAGTCTAGATCAATTTTTTGAACTGTACAAAGACACCGACGGCATAACAGCAGTGATTCTAAACAAAGGTGACAACTCAGAAGAATGGGTCAAGTCGTTTACTATGTCGGCTATTTTACATGATGTTTCACCGACAGATATCCGCATTTGTTTCCGCCAAGACAAAATTGAGGACCGAGGGTTTAATCAGTGGGTCAAAGACAACGGCTACGGTGGTAAGGTGGAAGGCGGTAAAATTTTTATATTTCAAAACAAACCTCCTAAGTGGTTGTTTTCTGATGGAATAGATGTTAAAATTATTTTAACTAATAGCTTATATCCAGTGCCCAGTGCCACTACGCAGGCCTGGATGGAATCACACACCTGTGTATGCTTTGTAGGTGATATCAAGGCTGCACACATTAAGGACAAGAAAATTGCCGAGTTGTAAACTAACAATTAAAGATGAAGTTAATATCAAAGTCGACGGCCTGGCAGTAGAAACACGGCGTAAAATTGTCAACAAATTAAAGTTTGATTTGCCCTATGCACGACACATGCCGGCATATAAACTAGGCCGATGGGATGGGACTAAAACTTACTTTAGCATTGGTGGTACTGGTTATCTTGCACACTTGGATGTAATATTACCTATCATAGAAGATGCAGGCTATGAAATTGACATAGAAGATTTGCGCCATCATAGCAAGATAGAATTCACACCTATCGATGAAAACTATTGGGCGGATCAAGGCAAAACTTGGCCCAAGGGTCACCCAGAGGCCGGTACTCCTATTGTACTGCGTGACTATCAATACGATGTTGTCAACAAGTTTTTAGAAAATCCACAGGCCTTACAAGAAGTTGCTACAGGCGCAGGCAAAACAATTACTACGGCAACACTCAGTCACTTATGCGAGCCCTACGGCCGCACAATGGTGGTTGTTCCTAATAAATCACTAGTAGTACAAACTGAAGAAGACTACAAGAACCTTGGACTTGATGTTGGTGTTTACTTCGGCGACAGAAAAGAATTAGGTAAGACACATACTATATGCACATGGCAAAGTCTTAATGTTCTAGACAAGAAAAGTTATGATGATGAAACATTAAGCCTGGCTGAATTTACTGCAGGAGTGGCAGCAATCATTGTTGACGAAGTGCATCAAGCCAAGGCAGAAGTATTGACTAAACTACTAACACAGAATTTTAACAACTGTGCAATTCGTTGGGGACTTACAGGAACTGTACCTAAAGAAGCATTTGAATTTCAAGGCATTCTTGCCAGCATTGGTCCTGTGATCAATCAGGTTTCTGCACACGATCTACAAGAAAAAGGTGTGCTGGCAAATTTACAAATCAATGTATTGCAGACTACAGATGTGCAGGTGTTCCGTAGCTTTCAAGAAGAATACAGTTTCTTAGTCACTGATCCTACAAGATTAACCTGGATGGCAAATAAGATCAAGGCGCTGTCCCTAGGTGGAAATACTTTGGTATTAATTAATAGAATCGACACAGGAAATAAGTTAATCGAACTAATTCCTGAAGCTGTATTTGTCAGTGGTGGCATGAAACTAGATGAAAGAAAAGAAGAGTATGACGAAATTAAAACTAGTGATGGCAAGATTATTGTGGCGACTTATGGTGTGGCCGCTGTGGGTATTAATATCCCCCGTATTTTTAATCTGGTTCTTATTGAGCCCGGAA